>Ga0209603_1000038_pt1 | contig 152814 bp, 132 predicted proteins | sample COGITO_mtgs_1206_FD_184812 | JGI IMG/M metagenome (GOLD analysis project Ga0209603, IMG submission 184812) | Pelagic marine microbial communities from North Sea - COGITO_mtgs_120607 (SPAdes) (version 2) | ecosystem: Environmental > Aquatic > Marine > Epipelagic ...
CAGTTCAATAAATAATTCTGTTTGGACTTATATGCTAACATCTAATATTACAACGAACATAAATGAAATTAAAATAAGCAGTGAATTTTCAATCTATCCTAATCCGACAAATTCAATAATAAATATTAATTCAGAATACAATTTACTTGGCAAAACATACATTGTTCAAAATGTAGCAGGACAAACTGTTTTGACAGGCAAATCCTCAAATAACAATTTTTTCAGGATTGATTTTTCACTACTTGAAAACGGAATTTATTTTGTAAGTATTGACAAGAATACATTTAAGGTTATTAAACAATGACAAAAAGGGCAGCACATAACACGGTATATAGCAAATAGGGCGTTCAGTGATTTCCGAGAGTTATATACTATTTACCAACACCGCCAAATCGTTGATTTGGCTTTTAAAAATGAATAAATTAAAAACAAAATACAACGCTTTGGCTCAGTGCAAACTTGAAAGTTTATCGCTTTCCACTGCCCTACTTGCCATATACTAAACGTTGGCGGTAATTACATTAAACCTTAGATGATTTTAAGAGTCTAAAATAGAATTTAAAAGATTAAATTATGATGAAACAGATTTTTGCAAGTTTACTAATTATTGTGTCTTTAATATCATGTGATAAAGATGATAATAACATAATTACACCAGAAACCTCTGTGCCAACAGTGAAGTTGAATGCTACCTATGAAGTAAATATTACGGAAGACATCACTTACGCTGAAGGTCTTAGTCATGATAGTTGGAATAGTGCCAATACCTCTGTAGTTCCATTATTAATGGATTCTTATGTTCCAGATAATGATTTGCAAAATCGCCCTTTACTAATGTTAATTCATGGTGGAGCATTTTATGGTGGTTCAAAACAACAGGAAGAATTAGTGAATATGGCAAATTATTACGCTTCTAGAGGCTTTGTTGTATTCTCAATTGACTACAGACTTAATGTTCATAAGGGAACGGTTCCTCAAGAATGGATTGACGCCTCTTCTAATATTCCCCCAGCAAATCATGACCAAGTTTTTGCAATGTACCCTGCTCACAGAGATGCTAAAGCTGCTCTTAGATGGATTATAGCTAATGCCGAAAATTATCACATCAATACTGATTATACTACTGTTGGTGGTGGTTCAGCAGGAGCAATTACTTCTATTGGGCTTGGCGTATCAGAATTAGGCGACTATAAAGATGAAATAAGCTTAAGTGAAGATAATACCATATCAACAACCAATCTTTCTCAAACCTATGAAGTACAAACAATTTTAGACTTTTGGGGATCTAACGTATCTATAGAAATATTGGAATCAATTTATGGATACCAAAGGTTTGACTCAAATGATCCAGCATTGTTTATAGCTCATGGTACAGAAGACCCCACTGTACCATTTAGTAGTGCTGAAGATTTAAAAACTATATGTGAAACAAATGAAATTGATTTTGTTTATTATCCATTAGAGGGCAGCGGTCATGGTCCCTGGGGTGCCACTGTAAATGGGAAAAGTTTATCAGATTTATCTTTTGATTTTATAGTGGAGAACCAAAGTTTGAATATTGAATAAAAACTACCGCCAACAAGGTGTAAAAATACATTAAAACGCATTTTACACAGAACGTTGATCAAACATCTATCATAGGTATGTCAAACATAGGTCAAACATTTGAGCATTTTTACAACAAAAATTTAAAACTAAAGACCTAGTTTATCTGTAAAATAAAGTCGTCTTCCTCAAGAGAATTACTAAGTGGAGCCGGAGGGAACCGAACTTTACTTGTAACTTATTGATTTACAACTCGTTAAAAACCCAAAAATTGCTGGGGCAAAACTATGGCAAAACATTTTTTGATTAAAACTAGGCTAATTAATGTTATTTGACCTTAATTAAAACAACATAATCAGATAAAACCTTAATCTGTTCAGTCAATGGTTTAGTTAATAGAACTGTACTTGAAGGGATTGATATTGATTTGGGAAGTACATCTATAAGATTAAGTAAATAACTTGTTTTTATGGTATATGATACACCCTCAACATCTTCACTTACAATTTTAGCTGAATTTATTCCTAATAAATTTCCTCTATGATCGAACAATGGACCTCCACTATTTCCTGGTTGAATTGGTGTAGTAGTTTGATAACATGTAATGTCATCTTGAAATCCCGTTTTCGAGCTAATTCTCCCATCAGTAAATTTTATTTCTTTTCCCATGAGAGATAGAGCCTTTGGATAACCCAAAGCAAATACTTCTTCTCCCACATCAGCACTTCTTGTTTTGAAATTATATGGAATGGATTTTAAATTTCTATATTCAGAGTCATCAATTTGTATGATAGCTAAGTCATTTATTGCATCAGTTTTAATAATTTTAGCATTAAATTTTTTTATTTCTTGTGCATATTTAAACTCAACTTCTATTTTTGATACATCTTTAACTACATGATTGTTTGTTACTATAAAACCATCTATAGAAATAATTATACCAGAACCATTTCCTACCCATTCACCTTCTTTAAGAGTTTTACTTACAGTTTTAACACTCGGATACATTTTGATAAAATTAGCAATGTTATCGCCTCCTAATGGTATTGATAATATCCCTGTATTTTCTATTATTCCAAATGATTCTTTTTTGTTCTTATTTCCCATATAATATTTTATCGAGTAAACTCCAGGTGTTGCGGTGTAACTAAAAACAGCTTTTACCTCTCCAATTTTCCAATTTTGATTGTCAGAATTAATTATGAGCGCTTTAAACAATTTGTCATATTTTTTTATACCAATGGTATATGTCCCATCAGCAGACTTGTAGATACCTTCCATAGGGTCCAGAGTGTTTGTGTCGTAATATTGAGTTAAAGAAGTCTTTGTTTCAGAAGTTAATTCAGTATCAGGAAAAACTAATGAAAAAGTAATGTCTAATGCACCATATGTTCCATACCTTCCCCCAGAATGGGTTGGTTCAGTATATTCATTTATTTTAGTATAAGAATCAGCACCTACTGAATTGACAAACTGTTGAATCTTATATTCTAATTGATTCCTTTTCTTTGGAACCCATTTTAATCCCATAGAAAAATTTCCTGAACTTATTGAAGCCGTATATTTATCACCTCCAATATCTTTTATTATCCCAGATGTCGGCATTTGACCTACCCCCTGCCCAAAAGAAATAATCGTAACAAATAGTAAAAATAGTACTAGCTTTTTCATAATTAGATTTTAGTTATGCCAAAAGAGGTTAAAGTTTTCTTTTTTTAATTGATTTCTCATAAACTATTATTATTCTACTAAATTCATATTTAGTTCGTAATAAATATGTAATAAATCTATTAAATTTCAGTTATAATTCTGTAAGATTAACGATATAATTTCTTTTATTTTTTGTCCAAAAAAGTATCAATTTGAAGTCTATTTCTTTGATATTCTCTTATAATATTTAGCGTTTCATTAAGAACTCTAGATATCAAATAGTGGAGCCGGAGGGTTTCGAACCCTTCTTGTAACCTGTTTATTTTCAGCTAGTTACAAATCTAAAAAACCGGAGGTCAAACATAGGTCAAACATTTTTTCTAACTAAATGTGCTTATTTGACACAATTTATCTTTTGCATATATTTACAAAGAAAATAAACGTAATAAGTATATTCCCTTTTTAGCAATAATTAAAAAAAATGAAAATTAAAGATACAACTAAACTTATTCTACCTTTATTTATACTTTCAATTATAAGTGCATGTAACACTAATTCTTCCTCAGAATATTCTTCTGGTAACCAGTTTGAAGAATCAAGACAGTTAACTGAGGCAGAACTAAAACAACAATTGTTAAATAAAGAATGTTCTAATGGTGTAAAATATCTTTATGGTAATATAAAGTATTCACCGATCTATAAAAATCCCCTAAGCATGAAAGTTAAAGGATTGAAATTAAGCTGTACATTAAAAAATAAAGCAACTTTAGCAACTTTCAAAGACATAAAAGCAAAATTAACGTTTGAATCCAAAACTGGAGCAAAAATTTTTGAACGAAGTTTTGATATTTATGAATTCATATCGCCAAATGGTTCACTTCTTTATAAGACTGAAATTAAAATAAAAAACCAACAGTTTAAAGACATTTCAAATTTTAGTTGTACAATTTTAAAGGCAGATTGCAAATAAGCAAACCATTGCTAACAAAACCTAAACTGCATTAAAACGCAGTTTAGCAAGAACGTTGATCAAACATCTATATTAGAATGTCAAACATAGGTCAAAGATTTGACTATTATTACTACTAAATTTTAAAACTAAAAGCCCTACTTTATCTGTAAAATATAGTCGTTTTCGTCGAGAGAATTACTAAGTGGAGCCAAAGGGACAGATTTCGAACTCTTTTCGATCTGATTTGAGAAAATTCATTCGCTCAAAATAAATAAACTTCATTTTATTTAAATAGTTTTAGCTTAGATTATTATTTTTGATGACATGAAAACTAAATTATTATTTTTAATACTAATTTGTTCCGTTAAATTATCTTTTAGTCAAGATAATAAATACTTGGTTGCAGAAATTAATACCGAAATATTTTGTGACCATTGCTTGGAATGTGAATCTTGTGATGATAATATTTTTTCAAAAATTAAAGACCATAATAAAGGAGTCTCATATGTGAAAATTGATTCAGAAAAAAATATTATTACAGTAAAATATAATTCTGAGAAAACAAACTTAACTGAGATTGAAAAAGCAATTGCACTTTCTGGTTATAGTGCAAATGATCTCGAGCCGACAAATGAGGCTTATGAAAGTCTTGATTATTGCTGTAAAAAAAAATAGCTAGTTAATTACTAAGTATTTTAATACTAAGACTTGTTTTAAATAAAGATTTTTCTTGTGAACCCAAAGGGACAGATCTCGAACTCTTTTCATTCTGATTTGAAAAGACTTATTTGTTTTATTTACAAAAAATAAATCTTAAATATATAATAGCAAAATGTAAAATAATTGCTTTTACCATTTGTTAAACGTTATTAGGTTTTTTGAAATTATGTTTACATTATAATTTGTTGTTTTCATGAGATCAGAAATAATTATTTTAATACTAGCCATATTATTTACCGGTTTGATGGCAGGTATTTTTTTCACTTGGTCCAATGCCGTAAAGCCTGGTATTGGACAATTAAGTAACCTTGAATATCTAAGAGCACTACAATCTATGAACAGAGTAATATTAAACAATACTTTTAAACTTGTTTTTATTGGAGCTTTACTAGCTACAGCACTAGTCCCTATTTTTTATTTTCATTTATATCCAAGTAATATTTTTTGGCTGTTAGTATCTGCTTTTATTTTTTATTGGTTTGGTGCCTTTGGTATTACTGTATTTGGAAATATTCCTTTGAACGAAATATTAGATAAAACTGCTTTAGAAACCTTTTCTTTGGAGGAATTAAAGTCACTTAGAACAAGTATTGAACTAAAGTGGAATAATTTGAACTTAATAAGAACTATTTCATCATTATTAACTTTTATCTTACTAGTTATTTCCTATACTTTGATGAATAGATGAATTTAAAAACTCATAATATATGCAAGAAAATACCCAGCTAAATGAACCCAAAACATACAATTAAAATATTGCTTTGTTTATTAGCAGCTGTTACACTTTTTCATCTGGGTATAATAGCTAAGATAATTCCTTATGAAGTCACTTGGGGAGGAAAGCTAAACAATGATGCAGAGATGTATGTTTTTGAAATTATTTCTATTCTAATTAACCTCTTTCTTGGCTTTGTATTACTGATAAAAGGTAACTATCTGAAAAAACTAATTCCGACAAAGGCTGTGAACATCATTTTATGGGTGTTCCTATTTATTTTTGGATTAAATACAATTGGAAATATTTTCGCAGAAACACTTTTTGAAAAGAGTTTTAGCTTATTAACGCTTATTTTTACTTATCTAATATGGACAATACTTAAAAAGAATAAAAATTAACACAAAACAATACTTAAACTGTATTAAAACGCATTGTATAGTAAACTTTGCAAAGCAATTGTGGAGCCGGAGGGTTTCGAACCCTCGTCCAAACAAGGAACAACTAAGATTTCTACATGTTTATTTTGTGATTGGTTTTCGAAATAAATATGAGCACAAACACCCTAACCTATTCTTAGTCTCTTAAATTTTAGTTGATGCACCAAGACTTTACATCACTTAGTTCAGGCCAACGGTACCCAATTACTTTAACCGCTGAACAGGTAGTCAAAGCTGGGCAGCTTGTCCAACTGGTCTTACCAGAGGATTAAGTTTAATCACTAGTGATTAAGCTGCAAGCGCGTAGTTGTTATTGTCGTTTATAGACTTGGAAATTCTGATTTACGAGAGTACTCCCAACACTCGACATGCTTACTTAACCATTTCTCCTGCTGTCAAATCCAAAATCGGCCCCATATAATTAAGTCTTGTAAAATTAAGCAAATTATCCTCGATTCAAATGTTATATTTGCCCAAATTAATTATTTGTGAAAATAGGCTTAATCAAAGAAGGAAAAACTCCACCAGATAAACGGGTTCCATTATCTCCAAACCAGTGTAAGTGGATTCAAGAAAAATATCCAGATGTTGAGCTGGTCGTACAAAAAAGCCCAATCAGAAAATACAAAGACCAAGATTATTTAAACGAAGGAATCACCCTAGTAGATAAGGTAGAGGATTGTGATGTGCTTTTAGGAGTAAAAGAAGTACCTATAGATCAATTAATTCCCAACAAAAAGTATTTTTTCTTTTCTCACACTTTTAAAAAACAACCATATAACCGAAAATTACTTCAAGCAATCATTAAAAAAAATATTCAATTAATAGATTGGGAAACCATTACCAATGCAAAAGGAGAAAGACTGATTGCATTTGGTCGTTTTGCCGGCATTGTAGGTTGTTATAACGGATTATTAGGCTATGGCTTAAAAAACAATAGTTACGTTCTTAAAAGGGCTCATTTATGCGAAGATCGAGCGGAAATGGAAAGCGAATTGGTAAAACTTCAACTTCCTAGAAATTTTAAGTTAGTGATAACTGGAGGCGGTCGAGTAGCTGGAGGCGCCATAGAAGTACTAGAAAAAACCAGTATTAAAAAAGTTTCTTCAAAAGAATTTTTAAATAATACTTTTGACTACCCGGTTTACACGCAATTAGAAGTTAACGATTATGTGAAAAGAGAAGATGGACAACCTTTTAATAAAAATTTATTTTACAACAACCCTGAAGGTCACATTTCCTCTTTTATGAAATATGCAGAAAAGGCTGATATATATGTGGCTTGTCATTATTGGGACAACCGCTCCCCATTTATTTTTAGTAGAGAAGATGTTAAAAACCCTAATTGGAATATAAAAATAGTGGCTGATGTTAGTTGCGATATTGACGGTCCTGTAGCTTCTACGTTGAGACCGTCTACTATTAAAAATCCTTTTTATGGTTATAACCCTATCTCGGAAAAAGAGATTGACTTTAAAAATGAAAACTCTGTGGGTGTAATGGCAGTTGATAATTTACCATGTGAACTTCCTAAAGACGCATCTGAAGAATTTGGAAGTATGTTTATTAATCATGTTCTAGAACCACTAACAGGCAATGATCCTGAGGATATTATTTATCGTGCATCTGAAACATTAAATGGAAAACTAACTCCCCATTTTGAATATCTTGAAGATTACTTAAAAGGAAATGATTAAATTTTTTTAAGCTCTGCTATTGTCTTGGTAGGATTGTCAGCTTTAAAAACAAAGCTTCCAGCAACCAGCACATCCGCCCCACAATCGATTAGCTTTCTAGCATTGGCCGAAGTTACTCCACCATCAATTTCAATTTTAGTATCTAGTCCAGCTTTTACAATCATAGATTTCAACTTTTCTACTTTGCGATAAGTACCTTCAATAAAAGCTTGTCCACCAAAACCTGGATTAACAGACATTAAACAAACTAAATCCGTTTCTTCTAAAGTAGCTTCTAGCTGTTCTACCGTTGTGTGTGGATTAACAGCAACTCCTGCTTTCATGCCTTCTTGCTTTATGGCTTGCAGTGTTCTATGAAGATGTTTTGAAGCTTCTATATGAACAGTTAATATGTTGGCACCCACGTTTTTAAAGTCTTTTATATAACGCTCTGGTTCAACCATCATTAAATGAACATCTAAAGGTTTTAGTGTGTGCTTATTAATGTATTTTATAACGGGAATTCCAAAAGATATATTAGGAACAAAAACACCATCCATCACGTCTAAATGATACCAATCAGCATCACTAGAGTTAAGCATTTCGCATTCTTTTTGTAAGTTGGCAAAGTCAGATGCCAAAAGTGAGGGAGCTATTAAATGACTCATTAAATTGGGTATTGATTTATACCACAAAGAAAATAAAAGTTATAATGTATTTTAACTTATCCTAAGTAAGATTTCAACAACTTACTTCTCGATGTATGTTTTAACCTTCTTATAGACTTCTCCTTAATCTGACGAACTCTTTCTCTAGTTAAATCAAACTTCTCTCCAATTTCCTCCAAAGTCATTGGATGTTTTCCACTTAGTCCAAAATACAAACGAATAACATCCGCTTCTCTTGGCGTTAATGTAGATAAAGAACGTTCTATCTCTCTTCTAAGCGATTCATTCATTAACTGTTTGTCAGGCTTTGGTGAAGAGTCAGAAGACATAACTTCATACATGTTATTACTATCCTCAGAGTCTTTTAAAGGTGCGTCCATAGATAAATGACGACCGTTGTTTTTAATAGACTGTTTTACTTCTTCAATAGTAATATCTAAGGATTCTGCAATTTCTTCTGGTGTGGGTGGTCTTCCATATTTTTGTTCTAAATCAGAAAACGCTCTGTTAATCTTATTAATAGAACCAATTTTATTTAACGGCAATCTTACTATTCTTGATTGTTCTGCCAAAGCTTGTAATATAGATTGCCTAATCCACCAAACTGCATAAGAAATAAATTTAAATCCTCTTGTCTCATCAAATCTTTGAGCAGCTTTAATTAAACCCAAATTACCTTCATTAATTAAATCAGGCAATGTCAAACCTTGATTCTGGTATTGTTTTGAAACTGAAACAACAAAACGTAAGTTGGCCTTAACCAACCTTTCCAATGCTGGATGGTCACCTTCTTTAATCCTTTTCGCTAACTCAACCTCTTCTTCTGCAGTAATTAAATCAACTCTCCCTATTTCCTGAAGATATTTATCTAATGAGGCGGTCTCTCTGTTAGTAACCTGTTTTGTTATTTTTAATTGTCTCATTTATATTTTAAGTTTCTCGACGTTTATATGATATAATATTATTTTACGCAAGGTTATTGTTTAAGTTACGTTATGATAAAAATAATCATAAAACCCACGTAATGTGGGTTTTATGAAAAAAATTTAATCATTTGATTGAGTCGGCTTTTCAATTAAAGCTTTTCTAGAAATCTTTAACTTTCCGTTTTTAGGATCTTTACCGATTACTTTTACTTCCATTACATCGCCAGGTTTCATATATTCATCAACCTTCTCTACCCTTTTATGGTCTATTTCTGAAATATGTAACAAGGCATCAACACCAGGTAAAATTTCTAAGAATGCACCAAAAGCAACAATGTTTTTAACCTTTCCTTCATAAGTTTCACCAACTTCAGCCGTTGGAGGATATGCAATTAAGTTGATTCTTCTCATTGCCTCATCCATTCCTTCTTTTTCTTCAGCAAATACTTCTACATTTGCCATTCCATCAACTGCATCTCCTATTCCAATAGATGTTTTAGTTTCTGCCTGAATGGCTTGAATTGTTTCTCCTCCTTTACCAATTATTCCTCCAATTGCATCTTCAGGAACAGAAATATTTTCTATTCTTGGAACATGCGCCTTGAAATCTTCTCTAGGTTCTGATAGTGTTTTCATCATTTCACCCAATATATGCATTCTTCCGTCTTTAGCTTGACTTAAAGCCTCTTCCAAAACTTTATAATCTAAACCATCTACCTTTATGTCCATCTGACAAGCAGTAATACCTTTTTCAGTACCAGTCACCTTGAAGTCCATATCACCTAAATGGTCTTCATCTCCAAGAATATCAGAAAGAACTGCATATTTTCCTGTTTCATCTTGAATTAAACCCATTGCTATTCCCGAAACAGGTCTTTTAAGCTTTATACCACCATCCATTAATGCAAGAGTTCCTGCACAAACTGTAGCCATCGAGGAAGAACCGTTAGATTCTAAAATCTCCGAAACCAATCTTATGGTATATGGATTCTCTGGTTTCCCTGGAATCATCGGCTTTAAAGCTCTTAATGCCAAATTCCCATGTCCAATTTCTCTTCTACTAACACTAAATCTCATTCTTGCTTCACCAGTAGAAAAAGGAGGAAAATTATAATGTAATAAAAAGTCTAAATCATCCTCAGCTAAAGCACCATCTTTCCTTTGTACATCTAAAGTACTTCCTAATGTAAGGGTAGTAAGAGATTGTGTTTCTCCTCTTGTGAATAGAGCCGAACCATGTACAAACCCAGGTAAATAACCAGCCTCCGAAGATATAGGTCTTATTTCGGTTGTTTTCCTTCCATCTAATCTAATTTTCTCATCCAGAACTACTCTTCTAACTGCTTCCTTTTGTGCAGCTTTAAAATAGGGCCCCACCAAAAAACCAAGCTCAGTCATGTCCTCTTCAGACATTGTCGCTTTAAAATCTTCTTTGATAGCTCCAAATAACTCAGCTCTTTTGTGTTTATCAGCTAAACCTTGCTTTGCTACATCATAACATCTTTGGTAAGAAAAATCATGTATAGTTTTTCTTAGATCATCATTATGAGTTTCATGAGAATACTCTCTTTTAGGACTTGATTTAGCAACCTCAGAAGCAATATCTAGTTGTAGTTGGCACTGTTCCTTTATAACAACATGAGCAACTTTAATAGCTTCTAGCATTTCAGCTTCAGAAACCTCATCCATCTCTCCTTCTACCATAACGATACTTTCTAAAGTACCAGCTATCATCATATCCATATCGGCATTTTTCATTTCTTCAAAAGTTGGATTAATAGAAAACTCTCCATCAATTCTAACAATTCTCACCTCAGAAACTGGACCGTTAAAAGGAATATCAGACACTGCTAAACATGCAGAAGCAGCTAAACAAGCTAAAGCATCAGGCATATTTTCTTTATCAGAGGACATTAATTGCATCATTACCTGAGTTTCTGCATGGTAATCACCAGGAAAAAGAGGCCTTAGAGCTCTATCAACCAATCTCATAGTCAAAATTTCCTCATCAGATGGTCTCGCTTCTCTTTTAAGAAATCCTCCAGGAAATTTTCCAGTAGAAGCAAATTTTTCTCTATAATCTACCGTTAGCGGCATAAAGTCTACACCATCTCTAACATCTACGTTAGCAACTGCTGTTGCTAATATCATGGTGTCTCCCATTCTTACCACTACTGCACCATCAGCTTGCTTAGCTAACTTTCCAGTTTCAATAGAAATTTCTTTTCCATTCGGAAGACTCATTTTTTTAGTTATTATTTTCATTTTTTTAGTTTAAATTTTACAAAAAAAGGACCATTACGCACACGCAATAGTCCCCCCAAATACATTTTTATATTCTATTATCTTCTAATATCTAATTTTTTGATAATAGCTCTATATCTTTCAATATCTTTATTCTTTAAATAATCTAATTGATCTCTTCTCTTACCAACCAATATTATAAGTGATCTTTGTGTATTAAAATCTTTTTTATTAGACTTTAAGTGATCGGTTAAATGCTTAATTCTGTGAGAAAATAAAGCTATTTGTCCTTCTGCAGATCCGGTGTCAGACTCCCCCTTACCGAATTTTTTAAAAATATCTCTTTTTTTACTTGAATCTATATACATGTCAACACTATTTTAGTTATTGTTATGCTAATTGGCTGCAAATATAAGATATTATATTCATAAATAAACTAAAAAGTTGATTATTTAAATACAAAACCCACTCTGAAAGTTCCCAAACCTGAGTAAAGAAGAGCGGAAGATGAATTTTTAGGTGTGTCAATTGAAATATCAGATGAATTAGGAGAACTATCATACTTAGTTTGATAAGTACGATCTTCATAAGTTGTTTTAAGAAGCATTATTCCAAACTCGGTACCAAAATAGATATTAGAATTGAGATAATACTCTCCCCCAATAAATAATCGAAGGCCTAAACTTTGAACTGGCTGTTTGTAATTATAACTTAAATTAGATATAAATGTAATGGAATCTGTTCTAGAGCCATATTCATCATTTCTCCCAAAGCCTAAAACCCCCTCAAAACCAGAGTAAATTATAGTTTTTTCTAATTTCTTTTGCGCTTCATATCCAATAGAAAATTGATACATAGAGCTAATATTATCAACATAGCCAACTCCAGAACCGCCTGTTTCATATATTTCTTTATAAACAGCAATTCTCTGAAAATTAGTATTGATCCTTAAAGCGGATTTCTCATTAAAATTCAAACGCATTTTAAACTGAGGCCTATAATTATCTTCATTAAAATTTGGATAAATTTGGCCCTCAAAAGAAAGCCAATTATCTTTACTATTAGTCGTGTCTTGACCATACAAATTGGAAAGTGAACAACTGTACATAATTGTAAAAGTAGTAAATAATAAAAAAATTCTCATGATAACTAAAGGTTTAATAAAATTATTTTAATTTATTGATTTTTAATTGTTTATGTTTTTCAACATTGGCACAAATTTAAAGTCTCCAAAATTAGTTTCTTTAAAATCATTCTCATTTAAACGCTGAATTAACTTCATTTGTTGTACATCTCCTTTTCCAACTGGAATTACCAACCTACCACCAATTTTAAGTTGTAATTTTAAATCCTCAGGAATAAAAGGGGCACCACAAGTTACAATAATACTATCGTATGGGGCAAACACCTTTTTACCTTTAAACCCATCTCCAAAAAATAATTGCGCACGATAATTATTTTGATTTAGAAATAACTTAGCACTTTGAAATAAGGACTTATGCCTTTCGATAGAAAAAACTTTAGCTCCTAACTGACAAAGAATAGCAGTTTGATATCCAGACCCTGTTCCGATTTCTAAAACCTTGCTGCCTCTATTTACTGACAACAACTCTGTTTGAAAAGCTACTGTGTAAGGTTGGCTTATAGTTTGATTTTCTCCAATAGGAAAAGCAATGTCTTGATATGCAAATTTATCTCTAAAAACGGGATCAAATAATAAATGTCTAGGAGTAACACCTATTGCTTCCAATACTTTTTGATCTTTAATTCCCTTAGACTTAAGTTCTAAAATCAGCTTTGAGCAAAGACCTTTAAATTTAACATCGTTCATTATTTTACAAAAAAAACAGTAATTACAACATAAAAATAAAATTAGCTAAAATATTGCCAACAATAAATGTTGATAATTTGCGTTTAGTTTTAGACAATTGCTTAAAAGTTTTCATTTTTAATAAATTTGCCTCATGTACAAAATTGGAGTTGTTGGAGCAGGACACCTTGGAAAAATTCATTTAAAAATTTTACAGAAAGCTCCGTTTGTAAATTTGGTAGGTTTTTTTGATAACGACCCCTAAGTAAGAGAAGAAATAAAATCTAAATTTAATGTAAAGTCGTTTGAAAGCTATAAAGATTTAATAGCTCATTCCGATATTATAGATATTGTTACTCCTACTCTATCTCATTTTAACTGTGCAAAAGAAGCTCTTAAAGCCAACAAACACGTGTTCATTGAAAAACCAGTTACTCACACTATAGATGAAGTAAAAAAACTTATTAAAATAGCGCAAAACACTGGCAGAAAAGTTCAAGTTGGACATGTTGAAAGATTTAATCCTGCCTTCACTCAAGCACAAAAACTCATACATCAACCGCGTTTTATAGAAGTTCACCGTTTAGCTCAATTTAACTCAAGAGGAACTGATGTATCTGTTATACATGATTTAATGATTCATGATTTAGATATTGTGTTACATATTGTGAAATCTCCTGTAAAATCAATTAATGCTAGTGGAGTTAGTGTTGTAAGTAACACACCAGATATTGCTAATGCAAGAATTGAGTTTATTAACGGTTGTGTTGCAAATATCACTTCTAGTAGAATGTCCCTAAATAATGTAAGAAAATCCAGATTTTTTCAAAAAAATGCTTATGTTTCTGTTGATTTTCTAAATCGATCTCATGAGTTTATTAGGCTAGACTCTAATAAAATCCCCTCAGATAAAATGTCTGTAACTAGCACTGGATTTAAACCTAAAGAAAGTGTGATGATTCAAACTGAAAAAGCAAGCACCATTAATCCTATAGAAGAAGAATTAAAATCATTTTTAAACTCTATTGAATCTAATATCAACCCAATTGTTGATCTTAAAGCTGCTCAGATGGCCCTCCAGCTAACAACAGATATTATGGAACAAATTACTATGGGGCAAAATTGATTGTATAGTTTATAATAATTAACCTTAATTTTGCGTTTTAAGATCATGAAACGCTTATTCTTTGTAATAACCCTTATTAATTTTAGTTGCCAAATTATTGACAGCCCTGAAAAAGTGCCATCATTTATACATATTGATGATTTTATTTTTAATATCAGCAATAATAATCAAGGTACCAGTAGTGAAAAAATAACAGATGCTTGGATTTATTTGAATGGTAATTTGGAAGGCGTTTATGAATTACCAGCAACAATCCCTCTACATTATGAAGGTCATAAAAACTTAGTTATTTACCCTGGAATTAAAAGAAATGGAATTTCAGCCGATAGAAAAAAGTATCCTTTTTACTTGCCATTTGATACAACCTTAAGATTAATTCCGGATAGTATTTTAAAGATTCAACCTACAACAACTTATGAAGAAGATCTTTATTTTTGGATAGAAGATTTTGAAGATCCTCAACATAAATTTGAATCTCACTCCATTTCTCAAGCTGACTTATCAATAATTGAGTTTCCAGAAACTTCACTTTTTGAAGGAGACGCAGGAATTATCAATATGGACAGCAGTAAGTTCTATTGTGAAATTAGAACAAATGAGCTTGATTTTAATCAATTTCCAAAAAATTTAAATATTCCAGCCTATATTGAAATGAATTATGCAAATAACTACCCATTTACAATAGGAATACTTCACAAAGATGCAAGTTTACCCGCCTATCAAAAGCAAGCACTAATTACCATGGTACCAACTTATGAAAATGAAGTAACTTGGAATAAAACTTATTTATTTATACCTGATGCAACTAGTTTTTTCACCAGCGCAACTGAGTTTGACTTATATATTTCAGTAACAAACGATAATAATCGAAATGACATTTCTATTTTACTTGACAACTTTAAAGTTATTTTCAGGCAATGAAGAAAAAATATTTTTGGATTGTATATTTGTTTTTTGATTTAATCTCCGCGGCTACTAGTTGGGCTTTATTTAATTATTTTAGAAAAACATATATTGAAAAATATATTTTTGAAGTAAATAACAAGCTATTAATAAGTACTTTTTTTATATCGTTTTTTTGGATTTTACTGTACTCCCTTTTTGGAAACTATAAAAACGTTTATAAAAAATATAGACTTAAAGAATTAACCCAAATAATTTCACAAACTTTTGTAGGTATTATTTTTATTTTTTTTACTTTTTTATTAGACGATAAAATTAATACTTACCAAGATTACTACAGCCTTTTTATAGCTCTTTTCTTATTACATATCATAATTACATTTATTCCCAGAATAGTTTTCACTTCAACAACAGTAAATAAAATACATAATAAAAAAATTGGTTTCAAGACCATTTTAATTGGAAGCAGTCAAAAAGCAAAAGACACCTATTTAGAAATTTGTAATTTAAAAAAAGCAAGTGGTCATTTTATAATTGGCTATATATGTACAAATGGTGGAGAAAATGTCATAGGAGATACAGGATTAAATAAACTAGGAGAATACAATGAGATTTCTCAAATAATTAAGGATGAAAATATTGAAGAAGTAATCATTGCAACTGAGCCCAAAGAACATGATAAAATAAATAATATTATTAACGATTTAGCAGATTTAAGAGTTGAAATAAAAGTAGTAGCCGACATGTATAGTATACTTACTGGTTCTGTAAAAATGAACTCTATTTTTGGTGCCCTATTAATTTCAGTTAATCCAGAAATGATGTCCTCTTGGCAAACAATATTGAAGAGGGTTATGGATCTATTTATTTCAATAATTGCCGTAATTATTTTATCACCTATTTTCATTATTTTATCATCATTAATCAAATTGGGATCAAAAGGTAAAATCATTTTCAAACAAGAGCGTATTGGTTTTCAAAATGAACCTTTTCAAATTTACAAATTCAGATCTATGTATGTTAACTCTGAAAAAAATGGTCCTCAACTTTCAAGTAAATACGATAGAAGAATTACTAATATTGGAAGATTTATGCGAAAAACTAGATTAGATGAAACTCCACAATTTTTCAACGTTATAAAGGGAGACATGTCTCTTGTAGGACCAAGACCTGAAAGACAATATTTTATTAATAAGATCATTGCTGAAGCCCCACATTATAAACATATTAGTAAAGTAAAGCCAGGGATAACTAGTTGGGGGCAAGTAAAATATGGGTACGCAGAAAATGTAGAAGAAATGATTGCCAGATTGAAATTTGATTTATTGTATGTTGAAAACATGTCTTTGAGTCTTGATGTTAAAATCTTATTTTATACTATTATCATTATGCTTAAAGGAACTGGTAAATAAAGTACTTTAGTTATATATATTTGTAAAAAAATTTATGGAAAATATTGCTGTTATAGGAGCTGGAACAATGGGTAATGGAATAGCCCATGTATTTGCTCAAAATGGGTATAAGGTTAATTTGATTGATGTCTCGGAATTAGCTTTAGAGAAAGCTGTAGCCACTATTTCTAAAAACTTAGATCGAATGGTTAAAAAAGAAAAAATAACCATTTCAGAGAAAGGTAAAACACTACAAAACTTAGTTACTACATCCCAACTTAAAGCTGGAATAGAAAGTGCTGAACTAGTTATAGAAGCAGCTACAGAAAATCTTGATGTCAAGTTATCTATTTTTAAAGAAATAGATTTATTTGCTCCTAAAAACTGCATATTAGCAACCAATACATCATCAATATCCATAACCAAAATAGCATCTCACACTACACGAGCTGAAAAAGTTATAGGAATGCATTTTATGAATCCTGTTCCAATTATGAAGTTGGTAGAAATTATAAAAGGTTATTCTACATCTACTGAAACTTTAGAAACTATTATGGATCTTTCAAGAAATATTGGTAAATCTCCAGTTAAGGTAAACGATTTCCCAGGGTTTGTTGCCAACAAAATTTTAATCCCTATGATTAATGAAGCTATTATCACCCTTCATGAAGGTGTAGCAGGAGTTGAAGAAATAGATACCGTTATGAAACTTGGAATGGCTCATCCAATGGGTCCACTTCAATTAGCTGATTTTATTGGACTAGATGTATGCTTAGCAATCATGAAAGTACTACAAGACGGATTTGGGACTGATAAATATGCCCCTTGCCCATTATTAGTTAATATGGTAACAGCTGGGAAACTTGGGGTGAAATCCAAAGAAGGATTTTATAACTGGACTCACCCGACTAAAGACCTTGTTGTATCAGACTATTTCAAAAACTAATTATCAATCCAATTTAAAGATTTATTCATAGATTTTGATTCCATTGAATTGTAAGATCTTGCAAATGATTTCAAAGAGTTAATAGTTTCTTTGGAAGGGATCATTTCCTTTTTTTCATAAATAACATTTGTAATTTTAACCATAGGCATATACTATTTTAATATACCTAACGCTTTAAAAAAATAAATATTGTAAGTTTTATAAATTAGTTAGAATCAAATTTTTATCAGAAACTAACTTTCTAAGGTTTATTAAAGCATACCTCATCCTCCCTAAAGAAGTATTTATACTAACACCTGTTTTATCAGCAATATCTTTAAAACTCATTTCAAGAAAATATCTCATTTTCACTACTTCCATTTGTTCTTCGGGTAATTCTTCTATTAGAAGTCGAACATCTTTAGTAATTTGTTCATTTACCATTACATCTTCAGCAGATTTTTCTTCCAACTTGATCAAGTCAAAAATACTGAAGTCCTCAGAAAGGTTAGAGGATCTACCTGCAATAGGCATTTTTGAATTTTTTCTAAAAAAGTCAATAACTTGATTATGAGATATTCTTAATATCCATGACAATAATTTACCTTCATGATTATAATGGTTTTTTTTCAAATTGGTTATCACTTTAATGAAAACTTCTTGGAATAAATCGTTGGCTAAATCATGGTCTTTAACCATTTGTAAAATATAAGAAAATACTCTTTGCTTATACTTATTTAACAGAGCATCAAATGCTTTATTATTGCCGGAACGAAATTGTTTGATGAGCATATCATCACTTGCTTTAGGATACATAATTCTACGTTTAGTTATTTTAAATAAAATTTCTAAGTAGAATTAACTTATAGGCAAGTGATTTTAATTATTATTAACAAATATAAGAAACAAATCTATTATCTGAAAACTATTCTATTATTTTAGCAATCTGTTTCAAGACAAATGGGGGTTAAAATTTACAAAAACATAGAAATAATTGGTGCAAGAGTTCACAATCTTAAAGACATTTCTGTGTCCATTCCTAGAAACAAATTAACTGTTCTAACGGGAGTATCAGGATCTGGAAAATCATCTTTGGCTTTTGACACACTATATGCTGAAGGACACAGAAGATATATTGAAAGTCTTAGTGCCTATGCAAGATTATTTTTAGGTAGAATTGAAAAACCTGATATTGATGATATTAAAGGTATATCACCCGCAATTGCAATAGAACAAAAAGTAAACTCTTCTAACCCAAGAAGTACAGTTGGTACAACTACTGAGATTTATGATTATTTAAAGCTTTTGTTTGCAAGAATTGGTATAACTTATTCTCCTAAAAGTGGAAAAATAGTTAGTAAAGATTCACCTGAAAATATTTTGGACTATATACTTAAGCTTCCAAAAGAATCAAAACTCATGATTTCATGTCCAATGATTATTCCAAAAGGAAGGTCAACACATGATCAAATTCAAATTTATTTACAACAAGGATATTCCAAAATATGGGAAAATAATAAAATTAAAGATCTAGATTCTGAGAATATTTCTGAAAATTTTGAAATTATCATTGACAGAGTTAAAAATGATGACAACCCAGAAAATCAATCTAGAATACTTGATTCTTTGGAACTTGCTTTTCACGAGGGTAAAGGTACTTGCAACATTATTGAATTTATAGATAACACAGTTTCTTTAAAAAGTTTCAATAATCTTTTTATGAGAGATGAAATTTTGTTCGAAGAACCTAGCTTAGATTTTTTCTCATTCAATAGTCCATATGGCGCTTGTAAAAAATGTGAAGGATTTGGAAAAGTCATGGGAATTGACTCCGATTTAGTTATACCTAATCCTAACTTAAGTGTTTATGACAATGCTATTGTTTGTTGGAAAGGAGAAAAAATGAGTGTTTGGAAAGATGAGTTAATATTAAACTCTCATCATTTTAATTTCCCTATTCATGATCCAATAAGGAATCTATCTAAAGAAAATTTAGATTTAATTTGGTTGGGCAACAAATACTTCAAAGGGTTAAATTCATTTTTTAAATATTTAGAAAGCAAATCTTATAAAATTCAATATAGAGTCATGCTTTCTAGATATAGAGGGAAAACTACTTGTAACAGCTGTAACGGGACTAGATTGAGAGCGGATGCCAATTTTGTTAAAATAGATAACAAGTCTATATCAGATATTAATAACATGACCATCAATAATGCATTATCCTATTTTAAAGATTTAAAACTAAACAAAACTGATGAACAGATTGCTAAAAGAATTGTTCATGAAATAAGTTCTAGATTAAATTATTTAAGTGATGTTGGGTTAGGATACCTGAGTCTGATGAGAGGGTCAAACACCTTATCTGGTGGAGAATCTCAAAGAATAAATTTAGCTACTTCAATAGGTAGCTCTTTAGTGGGTTCCATGTATATTCTTGATGAACCATCAATAGGACTACATACAAGAGACAGTCAGAAACTTATAAAAGTTTTAAAAAAGTTAAGAGATGTTGGAAATACAGTCATTGTTGTTGAACACGATGAAGAGATGATGAAATCTGCAGATATGATTATTGACATTGGACCCGAAGCTGGTAGACATGGAGGAGAAATAGTTTTTCAGGGTACACATAATCAACTTATTAATTCGAAAAAAAGTCTAACAGGTAAATACCTCACTGGACAACTTGTTAATGAAGTTCCAAAAGTTAGGAGAAAACCAAAAGATTATATAATAATTGAAGAGGCATACTTAAATAACCTTAAAAACATTACCGTTAAAATACCACTTAACCAGATATGTGTAATAACTGGAGTTAGTGGAAGTGGTAAATCGTCTCTAATAGGGGGTGTATTATTTAATTTTTTAGAAAGATTTTTTCTTACTGGATTAGAAAAAGTTAGCCATTGTAAAGACATTAAATTAAATCTAGATTTAATCACAGGTGTTGAGTTAATAAATCAAAATCCTATAGGAAAAAGCTCAAGATCTAACCCGATTACATATACCAAGGGTTATGACGATATAAGACAACTATTTGCCAATGAAAAACACGCAAAAGCGAAAGGCTTTAAACCAGGGTATTTTAGTTTTAATGTTGATGGTGGAAGATGTGAAAAGTGTCAGGGAGATGGTCAAATCACAATTTCTATGCAATTTATGGCTGATGTGCACTTAAAATGTGATGAGTGCAATGGAAATAGGTTCAAAGATGAAGTACTAGAAGTTAAATTTAAAGAAAAAAATATTGCCGAAGTTCTTGAAATGACCGTGGAAGAAGGATTAGATTATTTTAATGAAAACACTACAATTTGTAAAAAAATAAGAGCTAAAGTTCAAGCATTAAAGGAAGTAGGACTTGAATATGTTCAATTAGGACAAACGTCTAACACTCTTAGTGGAGGAGAAGCACAAAGAATAAAACTAGCCTCATTCCTATGTCAAAGTAAATCCAAACAAAAAAAGCTTTTCATTTTTGATGAGCCTACAACTGGTTTACATTTTCATGATGTTAAAAAATTAATTAAAGCCCTTCAAGACCTTGTAGAAATGGGACATCATGTAATCATTATTGAGCACCATATGGATATTATTAAAACCGCTGATTATATAATAGATTTAGGGCCTGAAGGAGGAATAAATGGGGGTGATTTGCTGTTCGAAGGGAATCCTGAAGATTTTATTAAAAATTGTAATAAAAATTCATACACCAGAGAATATCTTAAGGAATATCTTTAATATCAAAAAGTTAATTTTCTGTTTGAGAAATAAATTGGTTTTGATATAGTTCATAGTACTGACCTTTTTTTTCTAATAACTCTGTATGGTTACCTTTCTCAACTATTATTCCTTGATCCATTACCAATATAGCATCTGCATTTTGAATAGTAGATAACCTATGGGCAATAATTATAGATGTTCTAGATTTTGTAATTTCTTCTGTAGCATTTTGAATAAATTCTTCAGATAATGAATCAATTGATGAAGTCGCTTCGTCAAGGATTAATAACTGTGGTTGATAAACGTAAGCACGTAAAAAAGCAATAATTTGTCTCTGTCCTGAAGATAGAAGCCCTCCCCTTTCTTTAACTTCAAAATCATATCCACCGGGTAATTGATTAATAAATTCATGAACTCCAACTTTTTTAGCTGCTTGAATAACTTCATTTCTTGAAATTTTTAAATCTCCTATGGTAATATTTTTTAAAATGGTGGTATTAAACAAAAACACATCTTGTAAAACAACAGCAATTTTTGACCTAAGTATATTGATATCTATATCTCTAATATCAAAATCATCAATTGTTATTTGCCCTTTTTGAAATTCATAATATCTTGAAATTAAATTAATTAATGATGTTTTTCCAGCTCCAGTTGGACCCACTATTGCGACTGTTTCTCCAGGATTAACTGTAAAACTTAATCCTTTGAATACTGGTGTAGTATCATTATACGAAAAATGAACATTATTAAATTTAATATAACCCTTAAATCCTTTTGGATTTAAATTATTTTTTTGAAATATAAACTCTTCACTATCTAATAGTTCAAAAACTCTTGATGAACCAACCATTCCCATCTGTAAGGTGTTAAATCTATCAGCTAACATTCTAATAGGTCTAAATAGCATACTTATATAAAGAATAAATGACATCATTTCAGTAGTTACGGTACCATAATCAACTCCACCATATGAAATTGACCAAACACAGTACAATACTAAAAATGCTATAGAAGTTGCACTTAAAGTTTCAACTACTGGAAAAAATATGGAATAAGCCATAATTCCTTTAATATGGGCTTTTTTATGTGCCTCATTTATTTTACTAAACTTTTTAGACTCTATATCCTCTCTACTAAATATTTGGACAATATTCATTCCAGTTATGTGCTCTTGAACAAAGGAATTTAAAGACGAAATTTGTTTTCTAACTTCCTGAAAAGAATTTTTGATTGCCTTTTTAAAAATATTTGTACTAAATAATAAAATAGGTATAGGTATCAAAACTATTAAAGTCAGTTTCCAATTTATATAGAACATAAAGCATAATACACCACTTAGTTTTAATAAATCTCCTAAAATAACCAATAGTCCCTGTGAAAATATATCTGCAATAGTTTCCATGTCACTAACAGATCTAGTTACAAGCATTCCAATAGGTGTTTGATCAAAATACTTAAGTTTTAATTTAGTAATATGTTTGAATAGTTGATCTCTTAAATCTTTAACTACCCTCTGACCCAAGTCACTAGAAATATATGAAACAGCAATAAGCATTACTGACTCTATTATTAAAATAGCAACAACCAATAATGCGCCATACAATAAAGATTGTTCATCAGAAAGTCTAACATATTCACCCACTAATTTACCAATAATATAGGGTCTTAAAGGAGATAAAAAAGCAAGAAAAACAGTGAATATAATCCCATATATTAATAATTTAATATGGGGTTTAGAAATTCCTAAAATTCTTCTAAACAATGTAGAATCCCATGTTTTAGATGCCATTTTGTTCATTTATTTTGATAATCAACATTAACTAAAAAAAGACCTTTTGCAGGAACAGACGGGCCAGCTAAAGATCTACTTTTAGATTCAATAATTTGACAAAAATCTTGAACTGATATTTTATTTTTCCCTACTAATAGCATTGTTCCTACAATAGCTCTAACCATATTTCTTAAAAATCTATTAGACTTTATTGTAAAAGTAAGCTGATGTTTATCCTGTATCCAAAATGCTTGAGAAATATTACAATTAAAGTTATTTACATCAGTATGAACCTTACTAAAAGAAGTGAAATCTTTATAAGAAATTAATTTTTCACAACATTTATTCATTAAATCAATATCTAAATCATATTTAATGTAGCTAAATAGTGAATTTTGAAATGGTTCTTTTTTTTGAGTTAATCTATATTGGTATGTCCTACTAATTGCACTAAAACGAGCATGAAAATCTGAAGCTACAATTTGTTGATTTTTCACTAAGATATCACCAGGAAGAATTTGATTAAACTTATACAAAAAGTCATCGTCAAAAACTTCATCTAAAAGGTCTACATGAAAAAAAAATTGTTCAGAATGAACTCCTTTATCAGTTCTTCCACAACCAAGAATACTAATTTTAATAATAGGTTTTAGTAAAATATTTAATTTTTCTTCAATTATTTCCTGTACGGTTAAAGCATTTTTTTGGATTTGCCAACCATGGTAATTTTCTCCGTTAAATGCTATTTCAAATAATACTCTTTGCAAATTAATATTTCAAATGGTTTTTAATAATATCTAAAGTCAGTAAAAAAGTTTCTTTAGCGTTTATATGAGTACTATCAATTTCAATAGAATTTAAAGGTTTTACTAAAGGACTTTCTTTTCTATTTTCATCATTTTTATCTCTAAAATTTATATTTTCAACCACATTTTCTATTAAGATATTTTGTCCTTTTTGTTTGTATTCTAACCATCTTCTATAAGCTCTTTTTTCAACTGATGCTGTTAGCCAAAATTTTAAATCAGCATTTGGAAACACAACTGAACCAATATCTCTGCCATCCATTACTAAATTATTTTCAGCTCCGTATGATTTTTGAATTGAAACCATTTTCATTCTTACTGCTCTATTTTTACTTACTTGACTCACTAAATTTGATATATCAATTCCTCTTATCTCTTCTTCTACTACTTCAGTATTTAACCTTACAAAACTTTTTCCGTTAGAGCTAGGGTCTGAAAAATCAATTTTAATATCTTTCATACTATGCTGATAACCATTTTTTAACTTGCCGTCATTTGAAATTAAGTTAGATCTTAAAAAAAAGAGAGAAATAGCTCTATACATAGCGCCAGTATCTATATAAAGAAACTTTAACTCTTTAGCTAAAGATTTTGCAAGAGTACTTTTCCCACAACCAGAATGGCCATCAATTGTTATTATAGTATTTTTCATTTTTTGCAAAAAAAAAGGCTGTCTATGACAGCCTCCAACTAAAATAATATATAAATATTAAATTTCTTCTACTTCTATCATTTCAAAAGGCAAGTCGATAATGGCTTCATAATCTTCACCTGCTTCTAACATATCTTCATCGTCTTCTTCATAATACCATTTAACTGAAACTTCACTACCAGTAACAGATTCTAATTTTTTAAAAACATCTAAAATACATTTAGAAGAACTGGTGTTAAAGTATTCTAATTGAACATTTAAAACAGTTGAACTATTTGGTGTTTCTGAATAAGATTCTATCCACTCTATTAGGGGCTTATAAAACTCTATTGAGTTTTCTGGAATAGATCTACCTTTCAGTAATAATTCTCCGCTGGCATTAAATTCAACTACTGGTGTTTTTGCAGAACCTTCTTGTTTTAAATCTTCCATAATTTTTATTTTAAAATTTTAACTGTTAATGTGAAAAATGAGTAATCATCATCAATTTCTTTAAAGCTGTATTGTAACTTATTTCTTGATTTCTTTGCAATGTCAATAAGTCCTAATCCACCTCCACCTTTCTCACTTAATTTACCATTATTCAAAACTTCTTTGTAATAAGCTTTTAATTCATCTCTATCTAGAGAATTGATATGGTCTATTTTTTTAGAAACTTCTTCAACATTCTTAGGATAAATAAAATTTCCTGTGACAATATTATATGCATCTTCGTTTCTACTTATGCTGAAAATAGCAGACTTTTTGCTCCCTGAAGCATCTAAAAAATTGTCTTTATCAAAGTCATCAATATGATGATATAAGTTTTGTAAACATTCTACTAACACATTAAATACTTTCTTTTTTGTGGCTGGTGAATCATTTAGATCGACCATTTTAGATTCCATAATTTGAAAAACGGAGTCCAAAAGATCAGATGTAACTGTCCCTTTGAATGCCAATAGAACATTGTCGCGTTCCATTAAATTATATAAATCAAACGTAGTAGTAATCATTTACTAAAGCAAATATAATAAATACTTGAAAGTATAAACAAAAAATAAAAGCTTTCTTAAATAAATTATGTATTAGATTTGCGCAATATTTTTTTTTAAAAAATGATTACTAAAAATGAATGGTTTGAAAATTGGTTTGATTCCAAATATTATCATATCCTATATAAAAATAGGAGTGAATTGGAAGCTCATCAGTTCATTAACCAACTAATAAATCATTTATTTCTTAATTCAAATGAAAAAGTTTTGGACTTGGGTTGTGGGAAAGGAAGACATTCTAAAACATTAAGTGAATTTTTCGTAGCTCTTGATGGTATTGACATCGCCAAAGGAAATATTGAGTTGGCAAAAAAAAACAAATCTAAAAACCAGAACTTTTATTTATTAGACATGCGCAGTTTTAAAATGAGCGGTTCATATGGTTATATATTCAATCTTTTTACCAGTTTTGGCTATTTTGATAACTTATTAGATAATATTAAAGTTTTACAAAATTGTAATCAGCATTTGAAAAAGAATGGATTATTAATTATTGATTTTTTGAATGCCAAAAAAATTAAAAACTCCGTTAAAAACAACAATCATCAAGAAAAAAAAATAATTAACGGTATTGTTTTTGAAACTGAAAAATACATTTCAAATAACTATGTGTTTAAAAATATTAGTATTAAGGATGGGGACTTAGAATTGAATTTTGTAGAGAAGGTTCAATTATTTGAATTAGAAGATTTCAATAAAATGCTAAAAAAAACTGGATTTAATGAAATCATTGCCTTTGGAGATTATCAAATGAGCCCATATAAACCTACTAGCAATAGATTAATATTATCTGCTAAAAAAATATAAAATGATTATAATTTTATTCTTTAGCGTTTTGTTTACTGGATTATTAACTGAGTTAGTTTCCAAAAAACTAGAAAAATATAAAACCATTATTATTTCCTACAGCGTTGCAATTGTTCTTACGCTATTGTGCACCCATATTTTACCTGAACTTTTTTCAGGACACAACCATGAAATTGGCTACTTCTTACTTACTGGATTTATTTTACAAATCTTGTTAGAATTACTTTCCAAAGGTATAGAACATGGACACGTTCATTTACATGGAGAAATTTCCAATAAACAGCTTATGGTCATTTTTATTGGTTTAACACTACATTCATTTATTGAGGGTCTTCCATTAAAAACGTTTGAAGACTTGGACACTCATTCAATTTCTTTTAATTCAACATCAATTTCTTGGGTTTACTTGTCTGCCATTTTAATTCATAAACTACCCATTGCAGCAGTTCTAATGATATTTCTAAACAGTATTAATTCTAGCTTAACTAAAAAAATTATTTTTCTACTAGTCTTCGCCATTTCTAGCCCAGCTGGCGGCTATTTTGGTGAATACCTAATAAAATTTGATTTTTTCAGAGACTGGTCTAATAACTTTCTAGCTATTTCTTGTGGAATGCTATTGCACATTACTACCTTATTAATTTTTGAAGATCATCATTCAAATGAAAAACTAAAAAATATTATCACTATTAGTGCTGGAATAATTACTGGCTTACTTATATTTAGTCTATAATTTTTTATCATAAACAATACATATAAAATATTAATCTTCTGTTTTCTATTTCTTGGGCTTCAATCTAAAAAAAATGCACAAGAAAATGACGACTATATACAGTTTAGTGGAGTTGTTATTTCTCAAGATAGCTTGGTACCTATACCCTATTGTAGTGTGTTAAATAAAGAAACAAAAAGAGGAACTATTTCAGATTATTTCGGATACTTTTCTTTCGTAGCTCAAAAAGGGGATACTTTAATTTTTAGCAGCGTTGGTTTTAAAAAATCATCTTTCACTATTCCAGACACTTTAACTACTAGCAAATATTCTTTAATACAAATAATGTATGAAGACACTATAATGTTAAAAGCTGCCGTTATATATCCTTGGCCATCAAAAGAGCAATTTGCAAAAGCATTTGTTGAAACCCCAATACCAAATGATGACTATAAAAGAGCAATGAATAATTTGTCAAGAGAAAAACTGAATGAAAGAATGCAATTTACTCCAATGGATGGAGCATTAAATTTTAAATGGCAACAGCAACAAATACAAAGTAAATTGTATTATGCTGGACAATATGCTCCTATCAGCCTATTAAATCCTATTGCTTGGGCTCAGTTTATACAAGCTTGGAAAAGAGGAGACTTTAAAAGCAATAAATGATATTTAATAAAAAGAAATATTCATTTATATTGATGCTCATTTTTTCTTCCATAATTTTTGGACAAGAAAATGTAACGATAATGGGGTCTGTCAAAACTTCTAAGGGGAAGCCCATAACCAAAGCAAATATTAAAGTAACTGGAACAACTATCGGTACAACATCTAATAAAAAAGGAGAATTTCAATTTGAAATTAAAAAAAATGGCTTCTTTAAATTAGAAGTGACTCATGTTAAATATCAAAAGGTTTCTCGAAAATTAGATGCTGAAAATGATTCTGTGCTTTTTATTAAAATGAAAAATAAAGTTTTACAGACTCTTGAAGTAGAATATAAAGATCCTGGTAGTTCTACTACAGAAATATTACCTACTATAAATGCCTCAAATATTGCGTTGCCCAGTGGAAATATTGAAGGTTTACTTTCATCAGTTGGTTTTGGAGTAAGACAAAACAATGAATTGTCCAGTGGATTTAATGTAAGAGGGGGGAATTTTGATGAAAATTTAATTTATGTCAATGGTATTGAAGTTTACAGACCATTTTTAGCTAGATCAGGTCAACAAGAAGGTTTAAGTTTTATAAACCCCTCAATGGTAGATAACATTGTTTTTTCTGCCGGTGGTTTTGATGCTAAATATGGAGACAAATTATCTAGTGTTTTGGATATCTATTATAAAGAACCTGTTGATTTTGAAGCCAACCTTTCTACAAGTTTATTAGGAACTCAATTACAATTTGGAGATAGACCCAATTCACTAATCAATTACAATCTTGGTTTTAGGTATCGAACCAATGCTTACCTTCTTGGAGCACTTGACACCAAAGGGGAATATCAACCTCGATTTACAGATTTTCAGGGTTTGATAAATTTTAATATAAATGAAAAATTAAAACTTACTGCATTTGGAACTGCTGCTAACAATTTATTTTCTGTTCAACCGGAAAATAGGCAAACGAATTTTGGAAATATAAATGAAGCCTTAAGGTTTACTGTTTATTACGAAGGTCAAGAAAACACGCAATATAAAACCTACATGGGTGCTTTATCTTTAAAACACCAAAAAACAGATCAACTTTCTCTTAATTATTTTATTTCAACATTTAATACCAATGAAACAGAATATTTTGACTTATTGGGAGAGTATAGATTAGATGAATTAGAAAGAGACTTGAGTAGTGATCAATATGGAGATGTCGCATATAACAGAGGTGTTGGAGCTTTTTTAAATCATGCTAGAAACCAATTGAAAGCAAATGTTGTAAATATTTATCATAAAGGGGAATTTACCAATAAGAAACAAAAAACTAGTTGGGGCTTAAAGCTTCAGGGAGAAAAAGTATATAATAATATTAAAGAATGGAACTATTTGGATTCAGCTAGGTTTAATACTCCCAAACCATTAGATAGTGTTGGATACCAAGACCCCACTTCAATACCATATCAACAATTAAATCTAAGTAATTTAATAAAAGCTAATAATGAAATTGAATCTTCTAGGTTAACTGGATTTATTCAACATAGATTTAAATTTAGTAAATCCAAACAAATAAACTTTCAATATTTAACTGATAGTAATACCGCATTAGATACTGTTTTTTCAAGCCAGGATTATTTTACAGCTACAATTGGAGGAAGAGCTAATTATTGGACCTTCAACAAGCAAACCGTATTATCTCCAAGAATTAATATTAAGTGGAGACCAGCCTTTTATAAATATGAAAATAACCAAATTGTAAGAAAAAATATAACTTTTAGATTAGCTACAGGATACTACTATCAACCTCCTTTTTATAGAGCTGCTAGATTTCTGGATGGAAGTATAAACCCAACTATTAGAGCTCAAAAATCTATTCATATTGTTGCAGGTGGAGATTTAGTTTTTAATATGTGGGACAGGAAATTTAAATTGGGATCAGAAATTTATTATAAATTTTTACAAGATATTATTCCTTATGAAATAGAAAATGTGAGGGTTAATTACTACGGAGAAAATTTAGCATCGGGCTATGCAAGAGGAATTGATTTAAAAATAAATGGAGAATTTGTAGAAGGTATTCAATCATATGCCTCTTTAAGCTGGCTAGAAACAAAAGAAGATCTAACTAATGATTTTTATTATGAATACTTCAATCAGAGTGGTGAAAAAATTATTCCAGGATTTACAGTTGATCAAAACAGAACTGACAGTATAATTTATGAACCAGGATTTATTCCTAGACCAACAGACCAAAGATTATCATTTTCAATGTTTTTTCAAGATCAAATGCCAGACGATTGGGATAACGAAAAAATAAAATGGAGCAATATGAAAGTAAATATTAATGTGCTAGTAGCTTCAAGACTCCCATATGGCCCACCAGGAAATAAAAGATATTCTGACACATTAAGATCTAGTTTTTACAAACGAGTTGATATTGGGTTTTCCAAAGATTTAATAAATAATGAGACAGATAGAACAAAATTTAAAGAGAACTCTCTTTTTAATAATATAGAAGCGCTTTGGATTGCATTTGAAGTATTTAATTTGCTAGATATTTCTAACACAACTAATTACACATGGATAAGAGACGTTAGTGGCAGGCAATATTCCATACCAAGTTTTTTAACATCTAGAAGATTAAATCTTAAATTGGTAGCCAGATTTTAAATTTTATTGATGAAAAAAACAAGTACGCTCATACTAAACAATGATGATTTAGAAAAAAAAATAGCAAGAATAGCATTTCAAATAATTGAAGAATATTATAATGAAGATGACTTATTAATTGTTGGAGTAAGTGAAAATGGTTTTCTATTGGCAAGGAAAATTATACCACTACTTGAGAATGACTTCTTCAAAGCAAATATTGAGCTAATTGAACTTAAAATTGATAAAAAAAATCCTATGAAAAAGGCTATTACTTTAGACTCAAAAGCATCATTTAAAAATAAAAAAGTTATCCTAGTTGATGATGTTTTAAATTCTGGTAAAACATTAATGCACGCAGCCTCTTTTTTAATATCTAAAGGAATTAAAAAGATGAATACTGTAGTTTTAGTAGATAGAAGACACCGTGATTTCCCAATTAAAGCAGACTGGGTTGGTTTAACACTTTCTACAACAATTCAACAACATATTAATGTGGAAATTTCAAAAAATGAAATGTCAGTTTACTTAGAATAAGTAGGCTTTTTTTTAATTATTTTAGTATATGAATATTATCACAAGTACGAAACTCGTCCGTTCTCTACATGATAAACCGCACCAACTATCTTAATCTTCCCCTCATTTTCTAAATCAGCTAAGATTGCACTATTCTCTCTAATTTCTTTTATAGATTGACTCACATTTTCTTTAGTAACCTCTTCTACTTCAATATCTCCATCTCTTTCTTGTACAGTAGCAATTGCAGGTTTAACTTTACTTAATAAAGCTGTGATATTACCTAACTCTACACCTTTACATGCAGAGGTTACAGCTCCGCACTTTGTATGCCCTAAAACTAAAATAGCTTTTGAGCCAGCAACACCACAAGCATATTCAATAGATCCTAATATATCTTCATTGATGATATTTCCTGCTACTCTAGCGCTAAAAATATCCCCTACTCCTTGATCAAAAACTAGCTCTACTGGAACTCTAGAGTCAATACAACTAAGAACTACAGCGTATGGGAATTGTCCACCGCTAGTAACATTAACCTGAATATGTAAATCTCTCTGGTGTTCATTTTTATCTAAAAATCTTTGATTTCCTTCTATAAGCATTTCTACTGCTCTTTCTGGTGAAATACTATCTTGAATTTCTTTTGTTATTGTTGACATGTTCTAAATTTTTTAACTAAAAATACATTAAATAACTTAATCATTTTTTAAATTTTTGTTAAAAAATCAATCGTATCTACACCATCGGCATAATCCCACAGCTTAGGTTTTTGTGCATTACCATATGAAATACCTCCAACTCCTACCCTACACTGAATCTGATTTGATAAGCTATCTAATTCCAGTTCCAAATCTTTTAAATTTGAGAAATATTCAAAATTTAATACACTAATTGGTGAAAATAAATTTTCATCTTCTTTTAGAATTAAAAATCCGTTATCAAAAAATAACTTTTTTTCCAATAAAAATATGGATCTATTGTAGTCATAGTTATTCATGTATTTATTGTGATTAGTTAACTCTTTATAAACGAAAATATTTTCATAAATCCTGTTTATATTAAAATTTTCCGGTAAATATAATTTAGTTACAGATCTGCAACCTAATCCATAATATTGTAATATATCGTGAGATAAGTTTAACAACTGATCATCTTTTATATCATTTTCTAGTACAGCAACTGAAGTTCTATTTTTCCTAAAAATATGTGGGTAATCACCAAAATAGTAATCAAAATACCTATTACTATTATCACTACCTGTGGCGATTACTGTGTCATAACCCATTGGTTTATCTTTAACAAAAACAACTTGCTTGTTTATATCGCTTTCGAATAAGGATAATAATTTTATTATTAAAGGGAGAAGAATATTATCATTTTTAGAAAGTTTTAATTGCACATTCAGGCCTAATAATAAACAGCAAATAACATCATGAAGTCCAACCAACGGAAGGTTACCTGCACATATTATAAGAACATTTTTATTGTTTTTTGAAGGAAATTTATATTTTATCAACCACTGATTAAGGTTGTTTTCAGTTAAATTATTAGCCCAATTTATAAGTGAATTATTAATCATTTCTTCGCTAAACCAAAGGTTTTCTCGAGAGGCTTTTTTAATAGTTGACTTAAAATATTTAAATTCATTTTCACTTATTCCGCATTTATATCCTGGCCAAGAACTAAATTGAACTCCGTAATTTAAAAAAGAACCTAATTGTATTAAAGATTCTTTTTGATAAACGTTTTTTATTTTTTCCATTAACACTACTATATTTGTACAAAATTAACAACGATCTTTAAATGGCCATCAAAATTACAGACGAATGTATAAACTGCGGAGCTTGTGAGCCCGAATGTCCTAATACTGCAATTTACGAAGGTGGAGCTGAGTGGAAGTTTTCTCAAGGTACATCTTTAAAAGGTTCATATACTGGTATAAATTCTGGTTTAAATGTTGATGCTGACCATGATAATGAGCCTGTAGATATGGACGTTTATTTTATAGTTACAGACAAATGTACTGAATGCAAAGGGTTTCATGACGAGCCCCAATGTGCAGCTGTATGTCCAGTTGATTGCTGTGTTCCTGACGAAGAATGGGTTGAAGAAGAAAGTATTTTACTTAAGAAAAAGGATAGCCTTCATAATTCATAATAAAACCATTTTTTTTAGATTTAATGTGAAATGAAATTATTGTCTACCCTGTATTTTTTATCGCTATTGGGATTAACCTTATCACAATCAATCGAAGATTATGAGTTAAAGCTGGTTAAAAAGTTGGAGGAAGTGCATTTCGAAAAAGACTACAAGAAATCCATGGATTTAAACGCAGAATTTAAAGCTATTTTATCAACTACCATGCAAAATGGAGAAATATTTAATTACCCTTTTGATAGCCTATCAAATTTTATGAGTACTACTATTTCAAAAGATGGGGTTTTTAGGTTATTTAATTGGAATATTCAATTAGAAGGTCAAAAACAGCACTATGAATGTTGGATTTTACTTAATAATTTAAAAATTATAAAACTTGAAGATTTTAAAAATAACATTCCTGAAATAGAATATGCTTCATTAGATGAAAATACTTGGTTTGGTGCATTGTATTATACTATCATACCTACTGAGGGAAAAAATAAAACTATCTATACTTTGTTAGGATGGGATGGTAACGATATGTTTTCTAACAAAAAAATTATTGAGACCATGTACATTACTAAGAAAAACAAAATACAGTTTGGGTTTCCTATATTTAATTATCCCGATGGAAAATCAAAAAAGAGAGTGATTTTTCAGTATAATAAACAATCTTACATGTCTTTAAAACACAATCATATCAGAAAAGAAGATTACATTGTTTTTGATCATTTAATTCCTTCATCACCTCATCTTAAAGACTTTCCAGATTGGTATGTTACAGACCTAAGCTTTGATGCTTTTAAAAACGAAGATGGTGAATGGAACTACCAAAGAGACTTCGATGCAAAATCTCTAAAAATCCTTAGAAGACCATTTAATGATCCAAATAAATAAGAACTATAATTTTTTGTTGTTAATAACGATTATTAAAAGTTAATAAATTAAACCTCCAACATTATATTACAATTAAAATAATTTCACATTTTTGTTAAAATAAAAAATTAAAATGTTAAAAGTCCATAATTTTAGTGCAGGACCATGTATTCTCCCTAACGAAGTATTTCATAAGTCAGCAGAAAGTATTTTAAATTTCAATAAATCTGGTCTCTCTTTAATAGAAATATCTCATAGAAGCAAAGACTTTGTTGAGGTTATGGATGAAGCTAGAAATCTTGTTAAAGAAATTCTTTCAGTTCCTGAAACTCACGATGTTCTTTTTTTACAAGGCGGCGCAAGCTTGGGATTTCTTATGTCTGCTTATAACCTAATGGGCAGCAATAAAACTGGTGGTTATTTAGTAACTGGATCTTGGGCAAAAAAAGCCGCTAAAGAAGCTTCATTTATGGGGAATTCTATTGTTGTTGGTTCTTCAGAAGATAAAAACTTTAGTTATATTCCCAAGGGTTACGAAATTGGTGATAATATGGATTACTTTCATGTGACTTCAAATAATACCATTTTTGGAACTCAGATAAAAGATTTTTACAACGGGGATGTTCCATTAGCTTGTGATATGTCCTCAGATATTTTCTCAAGAAAAATTGATGTTAAAAACTTCGACCTTATTTATGCTGGTGCACAAAAAAATATGGGGCCAGCTGGAACTACTTTATACATTTTCAATAAAGACATACTTGGCAAAAGTACAGTTCCAATTCCAACTATGTTGGATCTTAAAACTCACTCTGAGAAAGATTCAATGTTTAATACACCGCCAGTTTTTGCCGTTTATGCTTCTATGCTAACTTTAAAATGGCTTCAAAGTAACGGTGGTTTAAACCATATAGAAAAACAGAATCAACTTAAAGCTGAATTACTTTACAACCAAATTGATAATAGTTCATTGTTTTCTGGAACAGCAAATAGAGAAGATAGAAGTATTATGAATGTTACATTTTCTTTAGAAAATGAGAACTTGAATGAAACTTTTAACAATATGCTTGCCCATGCAAATATTAATGGATTAGTAGGTCATAGGTCAGTTGGTGGTTACAGAGCATCAATGTATAATGCATTACCAATTGAAAGTGTACAAGTATTGGTAGATGTAATGAAAGAATTAGAAATAAAAAAAGGTTAGTTATGAAAGTTTTAGCAAATGATGGTATTTCATCTTCTGGAATCAACCAATTAGAGAAATTAAGTTTTGAGGTAATTACAGATAAGGTGAATCAATCCGACTTAGTTGAATACATAAATAACCATAAAATTGAAGTTATTTTAGTAAGAAGTGCTACTCAAGTAAGAAAAGATATTATAGATAATTGTCCTTCGATCAAAATAATTGGAAGAGGAGGTGTTGGAATGGATAATATTGATGTAGCTTATGCAAAAGAAAAAGGACTTCAAGTAATCAATACTCCAGCTGCTTCTTCTCAGTCAGTAGCTGAGTTGGTAATGGCTCACCTATTTAGTATTTCTAGATTCGTATTTGATTCCAATAGAAATATGCCTAAAAATGGTGAATCTGAATTTAAAACTTTAAAAAAGAAATATGCTAAAGGGGTTGAGCTAAGAGGAAAAACTATTGGAATAATTGGTTTTGGCAGAATTGGACAATTCACAGCTAAATATGCTTTGGGTTCAGGGATGAAAGTAATAGCATTTGACCCTTTTATGAAAAAAGCTATTATTGATGTAGAAATCGCAAATCAGAAAATAGAGGTTCCAATAAAGACTTGCTCTATGAGTGAGCTTTTAAAAAAAGCAGACTTTATTTCGCTTCATGTTCCCATGCCAGAAGACGGACAACCATTAATTAGTACAAAAGAATTTGAATCCATGAAAAATGGTATAAGAATTGTCAACGCTGCAAGAGGAGGAGTCATTGATGAAGATGCTCTAATAAAAGCAATTGATTCAAAGAAAGTAAGTTTTGCTGCCTTAGATGTTTTCGTTGGTGAACCGATTCCATCTGTTAAACTATTAAAAAATGAAAAAATATCGTTAACTCCTCATATTGGAGCAGCAACTGAAGAGGCACAAGACAGAATAGGATTAGAACTGGCTGATAAAATCATAAATTTTTACAACCAATAATTTTTGGTAAATTGCCAAAATGGCAAATATTATTCCCTTTAAATCTGTTCGACCTTCAAGAAATAAAGTTCACCTTTTGTGTTCAAGACCTTTCTATACTTATAAAAAGAGTCATCTTAAGGCTAAATTAGAAAGTAATCCCTACTCTTTTTTACATGTCATAAACCCTGAATATGATAAAGTAAATAAAACAGATCCTAATAGTTTGTCTAGGTTCAAACTTGTTAAAAAAAAATACGAAGATTTTAAAAAAAATAAATTCTTAATCAAAGACCAGAAACCAAATATTTATGTATATAGACAAACTACTAAACATGGTATTTTCAAAGGTATTATTGCTGGTGCAAGTGTTCACGACTACCAAAAAAAAATTATTAAGAAACATGAGAACACCATTCATAAAAGAGAAAGTATCTTTAAAAATTATCTTAAAGTCACAGAATTTCATGCAGAACCAGTTTTATTAGCTTATAAACCAACATCAAAAATTCAAGAAATAATTAATAACTACATATTAGAAAGACCTGAATATGAATTTACTACTACTGATAAAAAAGTACATGAGTTGTGGCTAATTGATAATGAAATAGATATAAATAAAATTATTGAAGAATTTAAGCCTATTAAAAATATTTACATTGCTGATGGTCACCATAGAATTGCATCTTCTTTACTATACCAAAAGGAGAACCAGGAAAGTATTCTTAAAAATCATTTTTTATCTTTTTTTATTGACCAAAGTGATTTAAAAATATTCGAATACAACAGAATTATAAAAAACATTTCTCCACTTAATGAAAATGATTTTTTAAATAAACTTAAAGATAATTTTCAAGTTAGTGTATTAACAGAACACCAAGCGCCAAAATCAAAAGAAGAACTCAGCGTTTACATTAATAAAAGATGGTATTTACTTAAAGTTAAGTCCGAAAAAATTATGGATAATTATAAAAGCCACTTAAATAGCCAGATAGTTTCAGATTTTATTCTTAAAGATATCTTAAATATTGATCACAAAGATCTTAATAATAATATTGAATACATTAAAGGAAATCAACCATTAAGTTTTCTGGTTAATAAAATAAATCAGCATAAGAATAGTCTAGGAATTCAACTTTATCCACACATTATTGAAGAAATAACTTCCATAGCTGATAAAGGGGAAAATATGCCCGCTAAAAGTACATGGATTGAGCCTAAATTAAGAAGTGGTCTTACAATTTATGAATATTAATTCACTAGTTCTTTAACCTTATCTGCTGCATCTTTAAGAGTAACCGCTGAATGAACGTTAAGACCAGAATTATCAATAATATTTTTGGCTTCTATAGCATTAGTTCCTTGAAGTCTTACTATTATTGGAACAGGAATATTACCAATACTTTTATAGGCTTGAACTATTCCATTTGCTACCCTATCACATCTAACAATTCCTCCAAAAATATTTACTAAAATACCTTTAACTTTAGAGTCTTTTAAAATGATATTAAAGGCTTTCTCTACTCTGTCAGCATCTGCTGTCCCCCCCACATCGAGAAAGTTAGCAGGATCTCCACCACTTTGCTTAATAATATCCATTGTTGCCATAGCTAATCCGGCACCATTTACCATACAACCAATATTACCATCTAAATTAACAAAATTTAAACCAGCTTGATCTGCTTCCACATCTGTAGGATCTTCTTCCGAAAGGTCTCTTAACTTTGCATAATCTTTATGTCTAAAAAGTGAATTATCATCTAAACTAACCTTTGAATCAACAGCTAAAATTCTATCATCACATGTTCTAAGTACAGGGTTAATTTCAAATAAAGAGGCATCACAACCTTCATAAGCGGAGTATAATGAGTAAACAAATTTTGTCATTTCTTTAAAAGATTTCCCACTTAGTCCTAGATTAAATGCAATTTTTCTGCACTGAAAACCTGTTATACCAACTTTAGGATCAATTTCTTCTTTAAAAATTAAGTCTGGTGTTTTTTCAGCTACTTCTTCAATATTCATACCTCCTTCTGTAGAATACATAATAATATTTCTACCAGTTTCTCTATTTAATAAAACTGACATGTAAAATTCAGATGTTTTATCAAAATCTGGGGCATAAACATCTTCTGCGATTAATACTTTATTTACTTTTTTACCGTCAGCACTTGTTTGAGCAGTTACCAAATGTCCTCCCAAAATTCCATTTACCTTTTCTTCCAGTTCGTTAATAGCTTTAACAATTAAAACTCCATGAGATCCTGTTTCTTTTACTTTTCCCTTTCCTCTTCCACCAGCGTGAATTTGAGCTTTTACAACAAACCATTCTGTTCCTGTTTCTACCTTTAATTCTTCAGCAGCTTTTAAAGCTTCACTAGCTGAATGAACAACTTTTCCTTCTTGAATTGCAACTCCATAACTTTTTAATATGTCTTTGCCTTGATATTCATGTAAATTCATAAAATCTTTTAATTTTTAGTAAATGTAAAAATTTGTGGTAATCATTACTTTACTTAAATGAAAATTATTACAATCAAAATGAATTTTATATAATAATAAATTTAAACTACTTACTTTTATAACATGATTAAAGGGATTCAACTACATAAAAAATATAACGATTTAAATGTTTTGAATGGGATTGATATTTCAATAGCAGAAAGAGAAATTGTTTCAATTATAGGTAAAAGTGGTGCTGGGAAAACTACTTTACTTCAAATTCTTGGGACTTTGGAAAAACCATCTAGTGGTGAGGTAATATATAATGAAAAAAATGTTTTTGATTTAAATGAAAATGATTTAGCTGATTTTAGGAATAAAAATGTGGGGTTTGTTTTTCAGTTCCATCACCTCCTCCCTGAATTTACTGCATTGGAAAATGTATGTATACCGGCGTTTATTTCCAAAATATCAAAAAAAATAGCAATAGAAAAAGGAGAATATTTACTTGAACAAATGGGGTTAGCCAATAGAATAAATCATAAACCTTCTGAACTTTCCGGTGGCGAACAGCAGCGAGTTAGTGTAGCAAGGGCATTGATTAATGATCCTAAAGTTATTCTAGCTGATGAGCCAAGCGGTAATTTAGATTCCAAATCAGCTGAAAAACTGCATGAACTTTTTTTTAAATTAAGAGAATTAAATAATCAAACTTTTATAATTGTTACACATAATAACAAACTAGCTGATTTAGCAGATAAAAAAATAATTATAAATGATGGTATTATCGGTTAGAATGACGGACAAGACATCGTTCTAAACACCTTTTTCTTTGGCGCACAATATACTTTTAAAGCAATAGATAACTCATGGGAACCTCCAGAATAATTTCCTAACTGAGAAGTAGTTAGGTCATAACTATAACCAATTCTTATCACTTTAGTATCCATACCAAGTGTTAAAATAAATGAATCACCTTCTCTATACCATGCACCTACAACATAGTTACCTTTGGTATAATATAAACCTATATTTAATTGTTGGAAATCACCTTGCTGAACAAAAAGTAAACTAGGAGATAATGATTCATTTTCTTCTGTAAAAATAGACTTGGAACCTAACGAAATTTCAGTACCCATATGAACAGTGTATCTTCTATCAAGAACTGATTTATTTGACGAAGAAGCAGAACCTTCCATTAAAGAGATTTCTGGTTCAGTAAGGTGATGAGAAGCTATGCCAACATAAAATTTATCAGTATAACCTAACAAACCAGCAGAAAAATCAAAAATATTGACAGGTGCTGGATTTGAAAGAATATCATTTGAAGAGAATACAAAACCTCTTCTAGGGTGAATCATATCGCCAAATGTTAAATTATTTTTGTCTACAGATTTTTGAATATACGTCCCTTGCATTCCAAAATTAAGAGTGAATTTTCTAGTTAAATGCTGATGGTAAGAATAAACTAAACTCGCTTCATTAGACTGTAGCGTTTTGGCAATCTGATCACTTAAAAGAATAATTCCTAAGCCTCCCTTAATTCCTTCAACATATTGATCATAAGTTATTGAAGTTGTAATAAAATCACCAGAGAAACCTGGCCATTGATTTCTATAATTAGAAACAATTCTTGGGCATTTATTACTGCCTGTAAATGCTGGATTTAAATAAACTGGATTTGAATAGTATTGAGTAAATATTGGGTCTTGTCCATGTGAAGAGAATATTGTAGAGCAGATAATTGCCATAACAAACCATGTTTTTTTACAATACTTGATTATGTAAAATATTTCCCTTGTCATAATAATTTATACTCTTAAAAAGAAATTTAGTTATAAAAAACACTAAAAATAGCAACATTATCAAAAAACATAATAATTAAGTACTTTTTTTGGAAAAATAAAAATTTGATAATCAATAGATATGAACTATATTTATAATTATGTATTTATATATAAATTGATTAATATTATTAATATTTAAACTTTAAAAGCTTTTAAAATGAGTGATTCCCCATGGTTAAAAAGTTATCCTGATTTTGTTTCTCCAACTACTGAAATAAATTACCAAAATATTGTTGAAATTTATGACCAATCCATTAAGAATTTTGGAGACAATGTTGCTTATAAAAATATGGATGTTGAGCTTACTTACAAGGAAATTAACAACCATGTTAATGCATTAATCTGGTATTTCCAAAACAAAACAAATCTGAAAAAAGGTGATAAAGTAGCGCTTCAAATGCCAAATTTGTTACAGTATCCAGTTGCTATTTTTGCATGTTTGAAAGCTGGATTTGTAATTGTGAACACCAATCCTTTATATACTGCAGATGAAATGTTACATCAATACAAAGACTCTGGTGCTAAAGCAGTAATAATAGTTGAAAATTTTGCTTTTAATTTAGAGAAAATTATTTCTCAAACATCAATAGAAACTGTAATCACTACAACAATTGGAGACTTATTAGGACTATTAAAAGGAAGTGTTGTTAATTTTGTTGTAAGAAAGGTGAAGAAAATGGTTCCTTCTTACTCTTTACCAGGAAGTATTTCTTTAAAAAATATTTTAAAAGAAAATAGTGGTAAAAAAGGGGATTTTGTAAATATTAATAATAGCGATACAGCTTTTTTACAATACACTGGTGGTACTACCGGGGTTTCTAAAGGAGCAGAATTAACTCACGCTAATATTTGTGCTAATGTTTCACAAGTTGAAGCATGGATTGGTGAAAACATAAGTGAAGGAGAAGAAGTTATTATTACAGCTCTACCACTCTATCATATTTTTGCACTTACAGCTAATTGCTTTACATTTTTTAGATATGGATCAAAGAATATACTGATTACCAACCCTAGGGATATGCCTAAATTCTGTGCAGATTTAAAAAAGAATCCTTTCACAGCTATAACAGGTGTAAACACCCTTTTCATTGGACTTATGAATCAGGAGGTTTTTAGAAATTTAGATTTTTCAAAAATGAAATTAGCTCTTGGTGGCGGTATGGCAGTACAAGATGTAGTTGCAGAACAATGGGAAAAACTTACTGGATGTGCACTATTGGAAGCATATGGACTATCAGAAACAAGTCCTGCAGCAACCATTAACCCTTGGAATGGAAAACATCAAATTGGATCTATTGGATTACCACTTCCTAGCACAGATGTTAAGATATTAGATGACAATAAAAAAGAAGTGAAAGTTGGAGAACCTGGAGAAATTGCTATTAAAGGTCCCCAGGTAATGAAAGGCTATTGGAACCGTCCTGATGAAACAAAAAACTCAATGCATGGAGATTATTTCTTAACTGGAGATGTTGGCACAATGGATGACGAAGGATTTTTTAAAATAGTTGATCGAAAAAAAGAAATGATTTTAGTATCAGGATTTAATGTCTATCCAAATGATGTTGAAAAAGCAATTTCAGAAAACCCAAAAGTTTTAGAAGTTGGTGTAAGAGGTGAGAAAAAGGATGACGGAACTGAATTTGTGAGAGCTTTTATAGTAAGAAAAGATCCCTCTCTAACTGAAGATGAAATAATTGATTTTTGTAGAGAAAAACTCACTAACTATAAAGTCCCAAAAAGTATAAGTTTTAGAGATGAATTACCAAAATCAAATGTTGGTAAAATTTTAAGAAGGTTATTGGAATAATTTAAAGATGTTTAGGTTTGTATAACTCCTGTTTTATAATCCTTAGGTATTGAATTATTATTAGCAGCTTCAATACCCATTGAAATCCATCTTCTTGTATCTTTTGGATCTATAATTGCATCTAACCATAATCTCGATGCCGCATAATAAGGCTTAATTTGAGAATCGTATTTACGCTTGATATTTTCAAACAATTCTTTTTCTTTTTCTTTTGATATTTTTTCTCCTTTAGATTTTAGAGAAGCTAATTCAATTTGAAGTAAGACTTTGGCTGCCTGGTCCCCTCCCATAACAGCTATCTCTGCGGTGGGCCAACCAACGATTAGTCTTGGATCATAAGCTTTTCCACACATAGCATAATTTCCAGCACCATAAGAATTACCCATTACTATCGTGAACTTTGGAACTATAGAATTAGCCATAGCATTAACCATTTTTGCACCATCTTTTATAATTCCAGCATGCTCAGATCTACTTCCAACCATAAATCCACTTACGTCTTGAAAAAATACTAAAGGAATCTTTTTTTGATTGCAATTCATAATAAATCTTGACGCTTTATTGGCACTATCACTATATATTACACCGCCAAATTGCATTTCTGACTTACTATTTTTAACTACTTTTCTTTGATTGGCAACTATTCCTACAGACCACCCATCAATTCTAGCATAACCACAAACTATAGTTTTACCATATGTTGCTTTATATTCTGTAAAATCACCATTATCTACAAAAAAATTGAGAATTTCTTTAACATCATAATTTGTGGATCTGGCTGACGGAAAAGTACCATAAAAATCCTCCATGTTAAATTTAGGATTTTGAGCTTCTATTTTATTATAATTAAACTTTTCACTTATTGTTATTTTTCCAATAATATCTCTTATAGTTGAGAGACAAGATTTATCATTCGGGGAATTATAGTCTGTAACTCCACTTATTTCGCAATGAGTTGTAGCTCCTCCTAATGTTTCATTATCAATTATTTCTCCAACTGCAGCTTTTACAAGATAAGATCCAGCTAAAAATATGGTACCTGTTTTATTGACAATAAGAGATTCATCACTCATAATAGGTAAATATGCACCTCCAGCAACACAACTACCCATGACCGCTGCAATTTGAGTAATTCCAGACGCACTCATTTTTGCATTGTTTCTAAATATTCTTCCAAAATGTTCTTTATCTGGAAATATTTCGTCTTGTAAAGGGAGAAAAACACCTGCACTATCAACTAAATAGATGATAGGTATCCTATTTTCCATAGCAATTTCTTGAGCTCTTAAATTTTTTTTACCAGTGATTGGAAACCATGAACCTGCCTTAACTGTTGGATCATTAGCTACAATTACACATAATTTTTTTTTGACGTAACCCAATACAACTACAACTCCTCCAGCTGGGCAACCGCCATATTCTTCATACATTCTGTAACCTGCAAAGGCGCCAATTTCAATAGAAGAACTATCTTTATCTAGCAACATACTCACTCTTTCTCTGGCTGATAATTTGCCCTTTGCTTTTTGCTTTTTAATTTTTTCCTTACCACCTCCAAGATGAATCTGATTTAACTTTTTATTTAAACTAGAAATCATCAATTTCATTTCGTCTTCATTTTTGTTAAAAGCAATATGTTTTTCTGACGTACTCATAGAGTTTTGATTTAATATCAATCAAGCTAATATAACTAATTCAAAATGTTCTAATGTAGCAATTAAGCTATATTTGAAATAAATAAAATAAATGAAAATAGGAATAGTATTGTATCCTACATTTGGAGGAAGTGGAATTGTTGCAACTGAACTAGGAAAAGAACTAGCCAAAAAAGATCATGAAATCCACTTTATCACCTATACTGAGCCAGTTCGACTTGGTGAGCTAAGAAAAAATATTTACTACCATGAAGTAACTACATCTGACTATCCTCTATTTAAATATACTCCTTATGAGCAAGTTTTAACAAGCAAGCTAGTAGACGTTGTGAAATTTGAAAATTTAGATTTACTTCATGTTCATTATGCAATACCTCACGCTTCAGCTGCCTATATGGCACAACAAATTCTTATAGATCAAAATATCAGAATCCCATTTATAACTACTCTACACGGTACTGACATAACTCTTGTAGGAAAAGACCCTTCTTTTGAACCAGTTATTAATTTCTCAATTAATAAATCAAATATGGTAACTGCGGTTTCAGAAAGTCTGAAAAATGAAACTAATGAACTTTTTGAAATCAAAAATAAAATTAAAGTAATTCCCAATTTTATTTGTATTGAAGAATATAAGCTTGATAACAACGATTTCTACAAAAAAAGGTTTGCTCCAAATAATGAAAAAATCATTTGTCATATTTCTAATTTTAGAAAAGTTAAAAGAATTGAAGATGTATTATTATCCTTTGAAATAATATCTAAAGAGGTTGATGTTAAACTTATTCTTGTCGGAGATGGTCCTGAAAGATCAGCTTTAGAAAAAATATCAAGAGAATCAAAATTTAAAAACAATATTTATTTTTTAGGTAGTTTGAAATCTACTAAAGAGGTTCTTAATATTTCTGATCTTTTCTTTCTCCCTTCCTCGACTGAAAGTTTTGGATTATCTGCATTAGAAGCAATGGCCTGTAGTGTGCCCGTTATTGCTACAAAAACTGGTGGAATACCAGAAGTTGTAATTCATGGAGAAAGCGGATATTTAAGCGAAGTTGGAGACGTAAAGGAAATGTCTAAAAAAGCCATCGAAATATTATCTGATGAAAATAAATTATCATTATTTAAAGAAAATGCTTTAAAACAAGCTTTAAAATTTGATGTTAAAGAAATTTTACCAAGATATGAAAGATTATATGAAGAATGTATAGAAAACTACCTAAGTAAATGAATCCAAAACTCATCTCTGACAGGGTTAGAAGTTCTTTCACCATTACTATCGTAAGTACTACCAAAAGTACCGTCCATAATAACTAAATAAACTCCCTCTCCGCACTCTTTTCCATCTTCAAAAGTGCCATCCCATTCAAAATTTGGATCTTGAGAAGTAAAAATGAGTTGACCCCATCTATTATAAATTTTAACCTCCATTACATCATAGCAAGGGTCATCTTTACCGGCTAATTTATAAGTATCGTTTACACCATCTAAATTTGGGGTAAAAATATTAGGAATATCTTTAACCTCACCAGTAGGAGGTTCAACTGTAACATGTGAAGAAGCTAATACTGTATCGGAGCCACATACTGTTGAGAAAGCACGATAATTTAAATCAAATTCTTTTTGAAAAACATAATCGCAGTCAGTAACCCAACAGAATCTAAGGGCAACTTTTTGGATTGCAGATGAAACATCACCAATATGTGAATAACCAATCATTGAAACTGTATTTCCAATACTATCATTAAAATTTTCATAATAATATTCTCCGGTGGAGTTATTGTAAGAAGGAGGTACAAATGAAGAATCGAAATTAAAATTACCAGAGTAAGGTTCAATTGCTAATGTGTCATATATATTAATGGTATCTTCAGCATATAAATCTATACACATTGTATCGTCAAGAGATACGGAAATATTGGAGGGAATATCTAAAAAAGTTGGAGCAGGTTTTTTATTGACTTTAACACTCAACTCTTTAATGATTTGATTATATCCACTACAATCGACAGAATAAGAATCCATATTAATGAAAAATGTGGAATCAATCCCCTCACAAGGAGCTTCCCAACAATATCGCATATATATGTCACCAGTAGTTCCGAAATAGCCATTGTTATTTAAATTAAGATTAAAAAATACCGAATCACCAACATTATTATTCCAATCTTGGTAGACAAAATTAGTATTCCCTGATGCATAAGGAGTTGGCTGCATATAAGAGCCAAATAAATCAAAAGTGCTTGATGTTAATTTGAGATATAAAGAATCTAAAGGATCATTGGTACCAACTTCAATATCGAAGCAAATACTATCTTTTACATAAACATCAACAGAAAATGTGTCTAACGCAGAACTAGTAGGATCGTCATTAATTGAAAAAAGTGGTGGATTGGCTAGAACACAAGCTTCGGATTTATACTGGGCGTCTCTTCTAACCTCTCCAATTTTAACTCCGTTTCTAAACTCTTCAACTCTAACAGCAAAAGCAAAATATCCAAAAATAGCGGGACATGCAGTAATTTCTCCTGTTAGAGGGTTGATAGACATCTGAGGAGAACCTCCAATTGAATTGAACTGGTTATATCCTGTAGCATATTGACAAGTTGGATAGAAAGGATACGCTCCTCCACCAGGTGCAGAATTTCCATTGTTTGGATTAGTTCCGTCATCTAAAGGAGGCACTAATGAGAAAACCAAGGAATCACCATCTGGATCTGTGACTGGCCATGTAAAAAACTTTGTATTATTTACGCAGAAATAAGCATCATTAGGGTAGCTTCCAAAATCAGGGCTGGAGTTTTGACCTAGACCAGGGTTAGGAATTATAGCGAAAATAGAAATACCATCTGACGTAGGGTTTAGCAAATTAACAACTAATCCGTTTCTACAACAAGTTTCATAGTGTAAATAATAACCCATAGAGAAGTTTGGTAAAGTAACAGGTGTTAAACCGTTATAAACACCTTCTTCTATTCTAAATATTGCTGGATTTGGAGTGAAACAGGGATCTCCTAACGGAACAATTGTTCCGTTTCCGTTATTTAAATAAAGAGTTTTTATGGTCTGAAGATTATTTGTGCCAATCTGGTAAATCCCAATAGTTACAGAAGCAGGCATATTTACAGCACCATTTACATCATCACGGTAAAGTCTAAGTTGTATATCATAGACACTTGAGTTAGTACCGTTATTGGTCATGGTAACTTTAAAATCACCGCCAACAAGATGAGTTGCATATATGTTTTTTGAAGAACTAAATGAAATTAGCAAAACAATAAAAAAAAGTATATTTCTTGTTAAAAGAGTTCTCATACAGATTAAAATCGATTGTAAAACTAATTTATTTAAGGATAAAATCAAATTTCTATTTATATAGTATTTAATATGTTAACATAGATCATTAAAACAAATAAAGTTAGCTAATCAATAAAAATTTAAGATACATTTAAAATTTGGTTTTTTAAATTACTTTTATTCAACATGAAAAACGGACAAATTTCTCAAATGCTAAATGCCTTATGGCTTCCTAGATTAATAGAAGATAAAATGCTTATTCTTCTAAGACAAGGTAAAATATCTAAATGGTTTTCTGGGATTGGGCAAGAAGCCATTTCTGCTGGAGCTACATTGGCCATGGAAGAGGAGGAATTTATTTTACCTATGCACAGAAATTTAGGTGTTTTCACTACAAGAAATGTAGATTTATTTGAACTTTTTTGTCAATTTCAAGGTAAAAAAGAAGGTTTCACAAAAGGCAGAGACAGATCTTTTCATTTTGGCTCAATGAAACATAAAATTGTAGGAATGATTTCACACTTAGGTCCTCAGTTAGGAATAGCCTGTGGAATTGCTTTAGCAGAGAAAATAGAAAAAACTCAAAGGTCTGTATTGGTATTTAGTGGAGATGGTGGAGCTAGTGAAGGAGATTTTCATGAAGCTTTAAATGTGGCTTCTGTTTGGCAACTACCTGTGATTTTTGTTATAGAAAATAATCAATGGGGTCTTTCAACTCCTTCAAAAGAACAATTTAATTGTAAGCAATTTATTGATAAAGGGATTGGTTATGGCATGAAGACTAAACAGGTTGATGGAAATGATATTAAAAAAGTTTACGAATGTATAAGTGCAGTAAAACTATCCCAGAAGAAAAATCCTGAACCTTTTCTTGTAGAAGCTATTACTTTTAGAATGAGAGGACATGAAGAAGCATCAGGAACAAAATATTATCCTGAAGGACTGCAGGACAAGTGGAAAGAAAAAGACCCAATTTTAAGACTTGAAACTGAAGCTATTAAAGGTGGACATTTTTCCGAAAGTGAAATGCAAAAAAATAAAAATAAATTAAAGGACAAAATAAATAGTGCATGGCTTAAAGCTTTCAATACTGAAAAACTGAAAGCAGACTTAAATACTGAGCTTAATGATATATATATAAATCATAGTAGTAAAAGTTATATTTCAAAAGAAAATAAAAAAGAAATGAGATTTATAGATGCAATTTCTCAAGGTTTATTTCAAGGAATGGAAAAGTTTGATAATTCTTTCATTATGGGACAAGATATAGCCGAGTACGGGGGGGTATTTAAAGTTACTGATGGATTTCTCAATAAGTTTGGTAAAGATAGAGTTAGAAATACTCCAATTTGTGAATCTGCTATTGTTGGTGCAGCATTAGGTCTCTCACTCAAAAATAAAAAAGCAATAATGGAAATGCAATTTGCTGACTTTGTGACCGTTGGATTTAATCAAATTGTAAATAACTTGGCTAAATTACATTACAGATGGGGACAAAATGCAGATGTGGTAATCAGAATGCCTACAGGTGCTGGTGTTGGAGCAGGGCCTTTTCACTCTCAAAGTAATGAAGCATGGTTTTTTCACACACCAGGGCTTAAAATAGTCTATCCTTCCAATCCAGAAGATGCAAAGGGATTAATGATTGCAGCAATAGAAGATCCAAACCCAGTTATGATTTTTGAACATAAAGCGTTGTATAGAAGCATAACAGGAAATGTTTCTGAAGATTATTATACAACTCCTATCGGAAAGGCAAAACTCGAACAAATTGGGGAAGATTTAAGTATTATTACCTATGGAATGGGAGTTCATTGGGCTAAAGAAGCTGTGAATAAAAACAATATATCTGCTGATATTTTAGATTTAAGAACATTACTTCCTTTGGATAAAGATGCCATTTTTAAAACGGTTAAAAAAACTAATAAAGTCCTTATTTTACATGAAGATTCTTTAACTGGTGGAATTGGAGGAGAATTATCTTCATTAATTAACGAGAATTGTTTTGAGTTTTTAGATGCTCCAGTAATAAGATGTGCAAGTTTAGACACTCCTGTTCCGTTTGCACAAGCTTTAGAAGAACAATTTTTAGCCAATAAAAACTTAGTTGACAAATTAAATTTTTTATTAAATTACTAAAAATGAAATTTGTTTTTTTAATTCTTTTGTTTCCACTAATTATATTATCTCAGAATAATAATTTCGTTATTGGAATAAATGGCGGAGCATATCTCGCAAACAATAATACAGCAATTTTATATGGTGGAAATTACACATCTTATAATGTTAGCAGTATTTTTAATAATGCAATTACAAAACCTGCTTTTGATCAATTTTTTCAATACCCTTATTCAATTTATGATATCCCCATAGACATTAAATATTCATTAGGTACTGAAATAGGATTTCATCTAGGGAGCCAAAAAAGAAAATCTAAAATATATGTAGATATTAATTTTTCAGATTTAAAAGTTCAAGATTTCATTACTATTGCAGTTGATGACCCTAATAATCAATCTGTTGATCCAAACTATGTACCTATAAGTATAACCGGAAAAGAAAAAAGAAATATGATTAATTTAGGGATATTAAAAACTATTTACCAAGAATCAAACATATCAATATTAGCTCCTTTTTTTTTACAAGTTCTAGAGGTTAAAATTTCTGAAAATTTTATCATTGTAAATAATCAACAATATAATATTCCACATAATAATTCGTCCTTGAACCTTAATCAGAGTACTAGTACTTATGGGTTAGGAATTGGTAGTGGCCTGGCATTAAATTATTTCATTGACAAAGATTTATCTTTTGACATTGGTTATCATATTCAATATTGTAAAACAAATTTTTCTAAACAATTAAATCCTTGGGGAATTCAACAATCTTTTTTTGGGAGAATAGTACTTAATGGTTCCAAGTATTTATCCAAATCGAATAATTAAATTCCATTTATGAAACTCTTTAGAATAAGAAGTTCTAATTATTTATTTTTAATATCCACCTTATTTATTCAAATAAACTCTCTAGCTCAAGAAAATAAAATAGATAGTATTAGGAAGAAAAATATAACACTAAATGCTACTGCTTTAGGAGCTACTACATTAGGCTATTATGGGCTTTATAACTTATGGTATAAAAAATACCCACAAAATTCTTTTCATTTTTTTAATGACCTAAATGAATGGAACTATATGGACAAAGTAGGACACATATACTCCTCATATCAAGTTGCAAGAAAAAGTCATTTGTTTTTAGAAAATAAAAATATTAAAAAATCTATTGAAAAAAGTTGTTTCTACAGCTTGTTTTTCATGTTGGGAATAGAAGTTCTAGATGGATTTTCTACCCAATGGGGATTTTCAAATTATGATCTACTTTCAAATTTTATTGGTACTGGGATTTTTTATTTGCAAGAGAAAAAATTTAAAAGACAAGTCCTGAAATTAAAGTTCTCTTCTCATTTAAGTCCTTATGCTATACACAGACCTAATTTATTGGGAGATGATCAATTACAAAGAATTTTTAAGGATTATAATGGTCAAACCTATTGGCTCACATTTGATATAAACAATAATATTCAAGAAAAAGTAAAAGTTTTAAAATATTTAAACCTCTCTGTAGGTTACTCTATAGATGGATTTGTTGGAGCAAGAAGTAATAGTATTGCAAATTGTAATAATTGTAATGATTTTAAAAGACAATCACAGCTACTATTAAGCATTGATTTAGATTTATCTGAAATGAAGACCAAGAATCGTATGGTACAATTACTATTAAATTCTTTTTCTGTTATTAAGTTTCCTGCACCAACACTTATTATACAAAGTCAAAACGAGTTTAGGTGGATTTATTTTTAATTAAAATAGAAGAATTTCTACATTGAAACAATAATGTTTTACCTATAATCATTGCTAATTCTAAACTTGATTTATATTTTTCACTAGAAATTATCGATTAACGACTTACTTTCAAACTAATTTCCAAATCCTTAATAGTAAGTTCATTCTGATGTCGAATCTTTTTAAGATTATTTTTCAAACTCATATTAAAATTTTGTAAACGTAAAATAAGCTTTATATATTAATTTATTTTAAAAAAATTATTATTGAATTTTTACTATAATTGTAATTATGGAAATAATTGGAAGTATTGGGACATTATTAATGCTAATTGTTCTACAAGTAGTATTGGGATTTGACAATTTATTATATATAGCATTAGAATCTAAAAAAGCTCCTAAAAACAAGCAAGAATATGTAAGAAAATTAGGTATTACAATCGCAATTATCCTTAGACTAATATTACTCTTCTTATTAGTGAATCTAATTGAGAACTTTAAAAACCCCCTTATTGTAATCAATTCTGAATTGATTCAACTAAACATGAATTTACATTCACTAATCGTGTTATTTGGAGGAGGATTTATTCTTTATACTTCAATAAAAGAGATTTGGCACATGATTATTTTGGAGGTTAAGGAAGTAGAAACAGAAAAAAAATCTTCAAAAAAAGTGATATTGATGATTGTTCTTATGAATCTTATATTTTCTTTTGATTCAATTTTAAGTGCTATGGCTTTAACAGAAAACTTTATTATTATGGCTATTTCAATAGTAGTTGGTGGGGTTTTAATGATTTTAGCAGCAAACAAAGTTTCTACATTCCTTCAAAAGAATAGAAAATATGAAGTTTTAGGGCTATTTATTTTATTTATAGTAGGAATAATGTTGATAAGTGAAGGTGGAGAAAAAGCAAGTCTTATTATTTTAAACAATCCTGTTCACGCAATGAATAAAACAACTTTTTATTTTATTATAGCAATACTAGTTTTTGTTGATATGGTTCAAAGTAAGTATCAAAAAAATATTTCTATAAAAAATGGCTGAAAATTAATTTAAGTATTAAACAAAATTGTTGTAAAAATAATTTGTACATATTTTAGATAAAAATTATACATGTTCGAAAATATTAACCTGAAAGATGCTTTAGTTAGCGAAAGATCTAAACTTACAAGTAATGTAGTTATTTCTGCTGTTAATCAATTAAATAATGATTTTTTACAAGAAAAATCTATCATTAATAATCTTTCTGGATATAATTCGAAAAAATATTTTGCGAATCTTGATATTTCAACTTCTAAAAATATTTTTAACCTTAAAGAAATTGAAAAAATAGCTGTAAAGTATAGGCTTAGATTTTTACCAACTAAGTATTTTAAGAATAATATCCCTCAGGAGGCAATTTTTAAAGTTAAAGAAATTGAAAAAACTAATTCCACCTCTATAAAACAGTTTTATATCTTAGCTCCTTCCACTGCTTTTGATCTGGAAGATTGTAATAAAGATCCACTCTTATTTATTCCATTGAAAAACAATAACTTTCTTCTAGTACACAAATGGGGAAGTGATTTAAGTTGGTTTAAAAAATTAACTGCACTACCTTTCAAGAGCTTAGAAACTATGGTGGCTTCTGTTGGAATTACGGCATTATTGATTGCTTTATTTACCCCAACTTGGTTAATACTAAACGGTGCTGAAATTGACATGGGTTATTTTGGTTACCACAGATTAGCTTGGTTCTTTTATGCTTTTATAATGTTGTGTTCTTTATCGACTTTTATATGTTTTTCACAAAGCATATATCCAAGCGAATACCAATGGAACAAAAAGACTTATAATTAATTAATTTTCCCCAGGCAAAGTTTTAATCTTATAACTTTTTTTACAGAGTTATATACTTGAAGTTTAAATTCTTTGTCTTTTTCTATTTCATTAATTATACTCATTAAAACTTTTTCTTCATAAACAGGCATCAGTAATTGATCACATCCTGCCATGGCAGCAAGTAGCCCGTTATTATCTAATTTGGAAACTGCTCCCATATTTAGAGCATCTGTAACTATTAACCCTTTAAAACCAAGAGAATCTTTAAGCAAATCATTTACGATTTTTTTGGAGCAAGTGGATGGTAAGCCGTTTGTATTAAAATCCTCATTATTTTTTATAGCCAAATGGGCTATCATTATAGAAATTAACCCACTTTCAATTAGCGGTTTGTAGTTTGTAACTTCTCTCATTTCACCATCGATAAAAATTAGCTCTTTATGAGTATCTCCTTTAACATATCCATGGCCGGGAAAATGCTTTGCAGTTGCTATAATATTATTATTTTGAGTATGTGATATAAAAGATTGGGAAAACTTTATTACCGTGTCCATATTTAAGCCAAAACTTCTATTACTAACTACTTTATTGGGAGATGCGTCAATGACAGGTGCATAATTTTGGTTGATGCCTATCGCAAGTAAGTCTTTGGATATAATATCAGCAATTATACCGACACTGTCATAATCATGAATATCGTTTGTATAAGGTACTTTTTTAGAATTTTTAATTTTTCTATTTACAAGAGTTGGTTCTGCATCTGCACTAAATATTAAAGGAAGATGATTATTTTTTATCATAGTGCTATCAAATTTATAAACATCATTTTTAAACTCTTTAAAAGTTCCATTTAGTAATAGGATACCACCAATCCATCCTTTACTAGCTAAGTTATATACATGATCTCTTGATTTACCATATCTTCCAATAGCAGGAACAATCATTTGACCTATTCTTGTTGTATCATTAAGTAATTCAAATATAGAATCTACTTTATGTGAAAGTTTAAGATCATTTTTAAAAAAGTCATTTAAATTAAAATCTTGAGAGAAAACAAAACTTAGATTAAAAAAAAATGATAAGATTATTAAATATTTCATATTTACAATTTAACAAAAATAGTACCAGGTTTTTTTAAATATTATAAATAATAGATATATTGTCCATACCCTATTGTTGATAGGAAATAATTACATTTGTCAATCTATATTATTCACAGATAATTGATTGTATTATGAAAAACTTATTTATAGTGTTCTTATTTGTTTCTTACGTAGTAACTAATGGACAAACAGTATTACTCAATGAAGATTTTAACTCTGGAGAAATTTCTAGTTGGACTTTGATAGATGCTGATTTAGCTACTCCGTTCTCAGATTCGACAGTTTTTAATTTATCCAATTCTTTTCATTTAGTAGAAGATTATGATTCTTTAAATATTGGAGATTCTATAATGGTTGCAAATTCTTGGTTTGATGACACTACAACTGCTAATAATCTTTTAATCACCCCATCTGTGATTTTTTCCCATGATGGTAACTATTTAAATTTTGAAGCTAAATCATTAGACGGCTCATACCCTGAGGCGCTTCAAATATATTACTCCCAATACGCAAATCTAGACAGTTTACTTAACGGAAATTTAATATTTGATACCGTTGCTGTTCCAAACCTATGGACTAAATTTGAAATTAAACTTGATTCTCTACCACAAAATATTCCACTATATTTTGCTTTTAGACATTATTCAAACAACCAATTTATATTAGCAATTGATAATATTAATATTATTTCTAATGATTTAACTGCAAGCGAAGAGTTTTTAAATTCTTCAATTAAAGTTTACCCCAATCCTTCAACTGGAATAATAAATATCTATTTAAAAGAAAGTAATCAACAAATACAAATATTTGATACTTTGGGGGAAATTGTTTGGAATGGTAATATAGCTAGACAAAAAACTATAGATCTAAAAAAGGGTGTTTATATTTTGAAATCTAAAAAAGAAAATTTTAAACTTATCATAAATTAATTATTGTAGATTTTCTAAAAATTCAAATATTAAAAATTGTTAATTATTAAAACCATTTTAGTTAATCATTAATTTTATTTAAGAATTTCAATATGAAAAAAAAATTAATATTTCTTTTTGTTTTAATCTCTTGTTCTTTTTTTGGTCAACAAAAATTACAATTTAAGATTAATGGTTTAAGTGATACAACTGTTTTTTTGGCGCGTTACTTTGGAGAAAAACTATATTATGCCGATACCACCGTCTCAAAAAACGAAGTTGTTATTTTTAATAAAAAAGAATTTGTAGGTGGCATATATGCAGTTGTATGTCCAAACTCTAAATATTTCGAATTCATAGTTGCTGACGAAAATGTTGAAATGGAGACAGATATTAATGACTTTAATGGTAAAATGAAAGTTATTAAATCTGAGAATAATAAAATTTTCTATGATTATATTAAATTCTTGGGTTCAATGAAAGAGAAAATGATGTCCATTAGCTCTGAAGAACAATCCAAAAAAAGAGAAGAATTAGATATTCTCGTTAAAAAATTTCAAAAAGAAAATATTCTAGCCAATCAAAATTTATTAGGTGCTAAGGTACTGGCAATGTCAATTGATCCCGAAATTCCTGAAAGTATCACAAATAATGACTCTTTAAGATACAGATATTATTTAGAACACTATTGGGACCATATCGATGTAACAGATAATAGAATTGTACACACACCTGTTTACCACAAAAAATTAGATTTCTTTTTTAAGAAGATGATTCCTCAAATACCTGATACGATTTGTAAATATGCACATCAATTAATTAATCAAATGGATGTTAAAAGTGATCTTTTTAAGTATACTGTACACCATTTAACTTATAAATATGAAACCTCAAACATTATGGGAATGGATGGTGTTTTTGTATGTATGGCTCAGGAATATTATTGTCCTGCCAACAATTCTAAAGCTTTTTGGATTGACTCTACTAAATTGGTAGATTTATGTGAAAAAGCAGATAAAACCTTTCCGCTTTTAATTGGTAAAAAAGCTCCTAGATTAATATTAGCTGACACTTCTGAAACAAAATGGATAGATTTTTATAATCTTCCTAACAAGTATAATCTTTTACTATTTTGGGATCCAGATTGTGGTCACTGTAAAAAAGAAATACCGAAGCTCACTAAAATTTATAAGACACTTAAAGAAAAAAATATTGATATTGAATTTATTGCCATTGGAACGAATCTTGAAAATAAAAAATGGCGAGATTATGTTAAATCTAATAATTTGAACTGGATAAACATTTCTGATTTCCCTGACGCTAATGAGAATGCAAAACAATATATTTATGAAAAAAGAGTAACAACACTGGGTAGTTTAAACTTTAGATTAACCTATGATATTTTTAGTACTCCTCAAGTTTACCTTATTGATAAAGAAAAAATAATTATTGGCAAAAAATTAAACGCTTTATCACTTGGAAAAATGATAGAACATTTAGAAGATATTAAAATAGAATATTTAGATATTTTGGAAAATGAAAATAAAAAAGAAAAAGAAAAAATTGAAAATTCAAAAAAGAAAAATAGTAACGAATAATAAAATGGTATAGTTTTTGACTACTATTATAAAACACATTTTATATATTTGAAATAATTAACACAAAACCACTCAAATGAAAAAATCAATATCACATTTAACCTTATTTATAGTTTCGTTAATTGTAGTGCAATCATTTATTGCACAACAACCAATTGCATTAATTTCTCAAGGAGCAGAAATATCGTTTGATAAATCTACTCATGATTATGGTCAAATTGAAAAAAGTGCTAATGGTGAATGTGTTTTTGTGTTTACTAACAATGGAAACAAACCTTTGAAAATTACAAATGCAAAAGGTTCCTGCGGTTGTACCGTTCCTCAATGGCCAAGAGAAGAAATTGCTCCAGGAGAATCAGGAGAAATTAAAGTTAGATATGATACTAAAAGAATTGGTGTTATTAATAAATCTGTTACTATACAGTCCAATGCAATGAATACCGATAACATTACTCGATCTAAAAAAGATAGTGAAGGGAAAGTAATTGGTGGGACGTCTATTATAAGAATTAAAGGTGAAGTAAAAGCTCCAAAAACAAATGCAACTCCAATGAAACCTAATCAAGGTCCTGTTAATAATCCAGCTGAATAAATAAATTTATCTTATATATTAAAAAGCTACCAATTGGTGGCTTTTTTTTGGTTGAGTTTTTCTTATCTATTTAGAAAGAAGCTCGAACATTTTGGTGCCAAGATCAGCCGGTGAATCAACTACATGAACTCCACATTCTTTTAGAATTTCTTTTTTAGCAGAAGCAGTATCACTATGACCTCCAACAATTGCACCTGCATGTCCCATGGTCCTTCCTTTAGGAGCAGTATCACCAGCAATAAAAGCTACAACTGGCTTAGTCCCATTCTCTTTGATCCATTTTCCAGCTTCAGCTTCTAAATTACCACCAATTTCACCAATCATTATAATCCCATGAGTATCATTATCATTCATAAGTAGCTCTACAGCATCTTTAATAGTTGTTCCAATAATTGGATCACCACCTACGCCAATGGCTGTTGTTTGTCCCAATCCAACTTTAGTAACTTGATCAACAGCTTCATAAGTTAGAGTACCTGATTTACTAACAATTCCAACGTTACCTTTTTTGAAAATAAAGCCTGGCATGATTCCTACTTTTGCCTCATCTGCTGAAATAACACCTGGACAATTAGGACCAACCATTCTACAATCTTTGTCTTTAAGATATTCTTTTACTTTAATCATATCTGAAACTGGAATACCTTCAGTAATACATATTACAACTTTAATACCCGCTTGAGCCGCCTCCATAACTGCATCAGCAGCAAATGCTGGTGGAACAAAAATGATAGAAACATTAGCCTTGGTTTTATCAACTGCCTCTTGAACGGTATTAAACACTGGTTTACCTAAATGTTCTTGACCTCCTTTTCCAGGTGTTACACCTCCAACAACATTGGTTCCATAAGAAACCATTTGTTCAGAATGAAAAGTACCCTCACTTCCTGTGAAACCTTGAACAATTACTTTAGAATTTTTATCAACTAATACACTCATAATTAAATATTAATAGGTTAAATGTAAGAAAAAAAAAACCGCCCATAGAGCGGTTTATATTAATAAATTATAAAAACTATTTTCCTTTATCCATTTTGTCTTTTAAAGCAGATAGTGCCTCTAAATCCCCAAGAGTAGTTTTTTCTCTTGAATCATTAATACTTCTAACTGCTCTACTAGTTTTATTGGCATTAGATTTTGTTCTTTTTGCTTCAACATCTCCCCATACTTTAGTATGTGAAACAAGAATTTTTTTAGAATCTTTATTAAACTCTAATACTACAAATTCACACTTTTCTTCTGCTGCAATATAAGAACCGTCTTCTTTTTTCATATGTTTTGCAGGGCAATAAGCCTCGACTCCATATTCCATAGATACAATTCCAGCCTTGTCTTTAAGTTTAATAACTGTTCCTTGATGAGATGAATTGACTGTAAATACAGTTTCATAAACTTCCCAAGGATTTTCTTGTAATTGTTTGTGACCTAAACTTAACCTTCTATTTTCTACATCCAGCTCAAGAACAACAACATCTAACTCGTCACCAACATTACAAAACTCAGAAGGGTGCTTGAATTTTTTATCCCATGATAAATCTGAAATATGAATTAAACCATCTATACCTTCTTCCAATTCTACAAAAACTCCAAAATTGGTGAAATTTCTAACTTTAGAAGTATGCTTAGATTCAACAGGATATTTCTTGTCAATATTTTCCCAAGGATCTGGTATTAATTGCTTAATACCTAATGACATTTTTCTTTCTTCTTTATCTAATGTTAAAATAACTGATTCCACTTCATCCCCAACTTTAAGAAAATCATTGGCTGTTCTTAAATGTTGACTCCAGCTCATTTCAGAAACATGAACTAAACCTTCAACACCAGGAGCAATTTCAATAAAAGCACCATAATCCGCGATTACAACAACTTTTCCTTTTACTTTATCACCAACATTTAAATCTTTATTTAAAGAATCCCAAGGATGTTCTGATAGTTGTTTTAGGCCAAGAGCAATTCTTTTCTTATTATCGTCAAAATCAAGAATTACTACTTTAATTTTCTCATCCAACGTTACTAATTCTTCTGGATGGTTTACTCTTCCCCAAGAAAGGTCAGTAATATGAATTAACCCATCTACACCACCTAAGTCAATGAAGACTCCATAAGATGTAATGTTTTTAACTATGCCTTCTAATACTTGACCTTTTTCTAAGCCAGACATTATTTGTTTTTTCTGCTCTTCAATTTCTGCTTCAATCAGCGCTTTATGAGAAACAACAACATTTTTAAATTCTTTATTAATTTTGACAACTTTGAATTCCATGTTTTTATTAACAAACTGATCATAATCTCTGATTGGTTTGACGTCAATTTGAGATCCAGGTAAAAAAGCTTCAATTCCAAAAACATCAACAATTAATCCCCCTTTAGTTCTACACTTAACATAGCCAGTTATTATTTCTCCAGTTGCTAAAACATCATTAACTCTAATCCATGCTAAATGGGTTCTAGCAGTTTTATGGGATACTACTAATTGGCCTGTTTTGTCTTCCATATTCTCAATGAAAAGGTCAACAGTGTCACCAATAGCTAAATCAGCATTATACCTAAACTCATTTTTAGGAACTACACCCTCACTTTTATAATTGATGTTAATTACAACTTCCTTTTTTGTAATAGCAATTACAGATCCTTGAATTAATGATTTTTCTTCGATTTGAGTTAAAGTACCATCGTACATATCATTTAACTTAGATCTTTCGTCTTTGGTATAAGAATCCGTTTCTTCAGCTTCAAAGGCGTCCCAATCAAACACAGTAGGTTCTTTTGAAACTGGTTTTACAACTTCATCTTTAATTTCTTTTATTGTAATAACTTCTTCATTATTATTTTCAATAGTTGCTGCTTCTTTAACTACTGAAGTTGCCTTCTTTGCAGTTGTAGCTTTCTTAGCAGGTACTGCCTTCTTTGCAGTTGTAGCTTTCTTAGCAGGTGCTACCTTCTTTGCAGTTGTAGCTTTCTTAGCAGGTACTGCCTTCTTTGCAGTTGTAGCTTTCTTAGCAGGTGCTGCCTTCTTTGCAGTTGTAGCTTTCTTAGCAGGTACTGCCTTCTTTGCAGTTGTAGCTTTCTTAGCAGGTGCTGCCTTCTTTGTCGTACTTTTTTTGGTATTTGCCGCGGTTTTCTCTGCAGCAGTAGATTGTTTTTTATCTTCAGCCATATGGCGAAATTAATTGTATCTCAGATAAAGGTCTATTTGAGAGAGGTTAGTTTATTTGGACCTTCAAATATTTATAGGGCGACAAAATTAATGAATTATATGTTTTTTCCTATAACATTTAGTAATAATTTTATCAGCTGTTATAGGTCTAATTATAAATACATAATTTTACAGAGTTGGTAAATGACGAACAATATATAAATAGATGTATTGAGTTAGCATTAAAAGGTGCTGGAAAAGTCTCTCCAAATCCTATGGTTGGATGTGTAATAGTATGTAAAAACACAATAATAGGCGAAGGATATCACAAACAATATGGTGAGAATCATGCGGAAGTAAATGCAATTAAAAGCGTTGAAAACCCAAAACTTCTTAAAGAGTCTACCCTATATGTAAATTTAGAGCCTTGCTCTCATCACGGAAAAACTCCACCATGTTGTGAATTAATTACTAAAATGAAAATACCAAAAGTAGTAATTGGCAGTAAAGATTTCTCCCAAAAAGTAAACGGTAAAGGAATTAGATTCTTAAAAAAAAACAATGTTAATGTTACAATACATAAATCCAATAATTCAAAATTACTTAATAGAAGGTTTTTTAATTTTCATGAAAAAAAACGCCCATATGTGATCCTAAAATGGGCAGAAACAAAAGATGGATATATAGATGTTTTAAGAAAAAATAATGAAAAGGGGATTAATTGGATATCGTCAGAAAATACAAAAATACTAGTTCATAAATGGAGATCAGAAGAAGATGCGATTTTAGTTGGGAGAAAAACTATTGAAAATGATAATCCACAACTAACTGTAAGAGAATACGAAGGGTCTAATCCAATTAGAATCGTAATTGATCCTGATTTAAAATTAAAATCTAATTATAAGGTTTTTGACAAGTCCTCTAAAACAATCATTTTAAATAAAAATGAAAATAAAGAAATTGATAATTTAATTTTCTTGAAAGTTGAGAAAAAAAATATGATTGAAAGTTTGATGAAATACTTATATAAACTAAACATAGTTTCACTAATCATAGAGGGTGGAAAAAATACAATTGAATCTTTTTTAGAAACTAAATACTGGAATGAGGCAAGAGTAATAAAAGGAGATAAAAAATTTACAAGTGGAATAAAAGCGCCAAATATAAAGAGAAAACATTCCAATATTTATGAAATAGGAAAAGACACTATTTACACTTACTTAAATGATTGAATTAGTTATTACAATTTCAACATTTTCTACAATGGTTATGTTGTTTAAATATTTTGATAAAATAAATGTAAATAACTTACAAGCCATAACAAGTAATTACTTCACTGCTGGTATTTTATCCATTATTTTCTTACCCAATGATTTTGATTTTCATGAAATAACAAGCTCTGTTAATATTCTTTTTTGGGTACTTGCATTCATAGTTGGCTTATTATTTGTTATTACATTTAATTTATATGCTTACGGATCACAAAAAATTGGTATAACACCAAGTACTATAGCTAATAAAATGTCTATGATAATTCCAATTATTATTGGTGTTTTTTTATTCAATGAAGAAGTTACTATTTATAAAGTTTTAGGAATATCAATGGCATTTGGAGCAATATTTTTGTCTGCCATTGGAGATGAAAAATATAGTTTAAATAAAAATTATATAATTATTATTATTTTGTTATTTATAGGTCAGGGATTTGCTGATGGAATATTGAACTGGTCCCAAAAATTCATTTTAAATAGCATGAACATGAATTTATTTTTTGCAATTACTTTTTTTGCTGCAGGTTTTTTTGGATTATCATATATGGTATATGAAGTTATTAGTAAAAAAGTTGAATTAAACCCCAAAAATATCATTTGGGGAATAGTATTAGGCATACCTAATTATTTAACCTTGTTATACTTTATTAAATCCTTAAAAAGTGAATACTTTACAACATCTGAAGTATTCCCAATTATTAATATTGGGGTTATTATATTTTGTAGTATTCTTTCAATAGTATTATTTAAAGAAAAAATATCTGTCTATAATTGGATAGGAGTAATTTTAGGAGTGTTTTCAATATTTATAATTCTTAGCTGATATTATAATAGAGCACTATAACAAAAAACCTCTATTAAAAGATAAATCATATTAAAATTAAAGCTGTTTTTTTTGTTTCTATTTTGAAATTTTAAATGTTTATGATATTTTTGGTAAAAACGTGTAACAATGAAAAACAATATTAAAAATACATTTTATATTATAACCATATCAACATTTATTCTTTCTTGCGGAGGTTCTGGATCATCAAACTTTAAATCGCATATTGAAGGATTCCCTGTGAAAATTGATAAAGATGATGACTGGGGAGTAACTGATAGAAACGGAAATCTGATCATTAGCGATGAATTTAAATCAAAACCAAGTTTACCTCATGAGGGAATTGTTAAGGTTTATGATAATAATCCAGAGAGTTCTGGATATGAGTTTTTTAAAGTTTCTGAAAAACCAGAAGAGATTGGAGGGAAATATAAAAGCGCTTTAAATTTCTCTGAAGGACTCGCTGCTGTAGTAGAAGAAAATAAAACCATTACCTATATTAATAAATATGGTGAAATAGAATTTACATGTGATAAAAGTATAATTAAATCTGGTAATTTCATTAATGGTTATGCAATAATTGAAAATGAAGAATCTCAAAAAGGTTTCATTGATAAAGAAGGAACAATTAAAATAAAACCTGAATATGATTATGTTGAACCGTTTTATGAGGGTTTAGCGATGGTAAGGATTGATGATGAAGAAAATGGTCAAGAACGAGGTTATATCAATGAAAATGGTGAAATGGTTATTAACCTTCAAGACAATTATGATAGAGCTGATCCATTTTCTGACGGTTTAGCTAAAGTAAGAGAAAATGGCGGTGGTTATGGATACATTAACGATAGTGGAGAAGAGGTTATTAAATGTGATGGTGACATTAAAAGTGCAACTAATTTTATAAACGGTCATGCAATGATTAAAGAAGATAATGAATATGCAGTAATAGATAAAGACGGAGAAGTAGTAGTAAAAGCAGATAGAGAAAACCTTTTATCGTTTAGATCAAGTAGTTTTGGTATTGGTAGATTAATTGAATATAACAGTAAGAAAGATGAATTAGAAATTAAAAACTTTGAAGGAGATGAAATAAAAACTATTGAAGATGTAGATAATATTGAACCTGTTTTTTCTATTGGAAAAATTTTTATAAAAGATGGGAAAAGTTGGTATATTATTGATGCATATACTGGAGAACAAATTGATGAAAAAACTGAGTATGAAAGAATTGGAGATATTAATTCAGAAAACGATTACAACTCATTTCCTTTCCAAGATGTGAATTATGATAAGATTGAAAGTGACTTTTTTGATTTAGATGGTATCATCGCATCAATTAATATTTCAAAACTCATTACTAAAGAAACTAAAACAGCTGAACAATTTAAAGATAGTTTGTATAATTTAAAGGATGAATGTTGTGAAATCCAAGATCTAAATGAATTTTTATCAAAATATAGATACAAAACTAGATTCACTACTCCAAATCTTAACCCAAGTGAAAATATCAGCATTGAAAATACTTATTATTTTAATTCTTATTTAACTGAAAAATTAAAAACTATAAACGAAGATGGTCGTGAAGTTTACAGTGGAGAAATAGGATTTATAAAAGAAAATAATCTTAAAAAAACAAGAATGAAAATAACCGTAGATAACAATAAAGGAAAAATTAATCTTGTTGCAAAAAAATTAGCTGAACTTCTTTTAACTCTATATACAAAAAATGATAGAGGTTTATTTGAAGAACAAGATCCATATGATAATAGGATATATTTATTTGAAGATACAGCCGACGACGGTACAACACCACTAGTAACTATTAAATGGGATTATAGAACTATTAGAATAGAAGCTGAACCAATAGATTTATATTTGACTAAGTAAACTCAGGATATTGATTATAGATAATTTATAACTAATAAAACAGTTTAAAACTAACAATAATTAGTCTAAAATATAACATGAAGCTTTTAGCCAAATTAATATCATCCTCATTGCTATAACCAGTGAGGATTTTTTTTTTGTTATCGTATAAGACTGATAAGTTAATTTAAATAAATTTAAAAACTTATAAAGAAAAAATGAAATTAAAAGGCATTTTTGATGAGTAAATCTCATTGAATTGATTTGAAAGTTTTTTAATGATTTTAAAATCTTTCTAAAACTAAACTAAAGTATCATCAATACCAGCAACTAATTCGTACAACTTATTTGTTGTAGCTTCACTAATATTTACTAAAGGGAGTCTTACAGAATCTGAACAAATATTAATTAACTTTAATACATGTTTTATCCCCGCTGGATTTCCATCTAAAAAAAGGTAATGTATGATTTCTAAAAGTTCATAGTGTTTTTCTCTTGCACTACCTAAATTATTATCGAGTGCTTCATTAACCATTGAAGAAAATCTTTTTGGAAAAGCATTAGCAATAACGGAAATTACACCATCGCCACCCACAGAAATATGAGGCAGTGTTAATGCATCATCACCAGAGATGACTAAAAAATTATCAGGTTTATTGGAAATAATCATCATAATTTGTTCCAAATCACCAGAGGCTTCCTTAATTCCTATAATATTGGTGAAATCATTTGCTAATTGAAGAGTTGTTTCACAGGACATATTAGAGCTAGTTCTACCCGGGACATTATATAAAATAATTGGAAGTTTTGTAGCTAAAGAAATTTCTTTAAAATGTTGATATATTCCGATTTGTGTTGGCTTATTATAATAAGGACTTACAGACAAAAAACCATCAATTTCATAACTAGAAAAATATTTTATTTTCTCTGTAATTTCAGCAGTATTATTACCACCGACTCCTAACAATATTGGTAACCTATTAGCATTAATTTCAATAATATATGCTAAAACGGCAATCTTTTCTTCATTGCTTAAAGTAACAGATTCTCCTGTAGTTCCTTGGACAACAAGATAATTTACACCATTACTAATTTGAAATTCAACTAATTTTTCTAAACTATTAAAATCTACTTTACCACTTTCTGCAAAAGGTGTTACTAAAGCTACTCCTGTTCCTCTAAACTTATTCATACTTCAATTTACTTTAATTTATTATATGCTTTGATTCTTGACGGATCTAATTGTGATAATAAATTATACATTTTATTTTTTGTTGCTGTCGAAGTAGGAAGAAAAATTTTAATGATTTCTTCTGATTTTGCATTGAAAAATAATTGCATATTTAATGAGGATGGTCTACTTCTATGTATTTCTAATAAGTCATTTATTGATGAAGAAATTTTATTTAAACATGTATCTCGATTTATATAACATTGGTCTAACCCTTCAATATGGTAGTTATAAAATGTTTTTCTTAAAGCACTAAATTGAGGTTGTAATGCGTTTTGGATTAACCAAAATCTATTATTACTGCCATCTCCATCTGGAGCCTTCCATCCAGACTCGGAGGCGCTTTGACAAATACTTAAAATTTGATCAGCCTTATTAAAATAGCGAGTGCCTCCCTCAAAAGAAAATGAATCATAGTCATGGCCTAGAATTATATAAATATAAAAAGCTAATATATCCGCTAAATTATCTACATGTTGGCCTTCAAAATATTGAATTGGAGAATTTCTAATATATTTAAAAGAAACATTTTTGTCTATATAATTCATCAATAAAGACTTATAATCTGAATTAAAAACTGGTCTTTGAGAAGTAATTTGGAGTTTACCGTTGAAGTCATTTCCAGATTTAGAATTAATGGTTAAAAGAAAAGAAACATCAATTTGTTCGTGCTGTTCGAATTTATCGTTTGTCCAAGAGTATCCAAAGTTTACATACTCTATCATAGCATTTCTTAAAGATGTGAAAATTTCTTCATTAGCTGGATTATTTTGAAGAGTTGGAGCTATGACCTGGACTTCACAATTAAAAACTTGAGAAAAGTTGGTTTTAATAAAAAAAAACGTTAAAAATAAAATTAGATTTTTTAGATACATTCTTCCACAAAATTTAAAATATCTACAGCCACTAAATCTTTGGATTTTAGATCAAACTTTCTTTCTTCTAGTGGAGTAATAAGTGTAATTTTATTAGTATCAAATCCAAAGCCAGCTCCTTTATCATTCATTGAGTTTAATACTATAGCATCAAGATTTTTTTTCTTCATTTTTTCATATGCATTTTTCTTTTCCGATTGGGTTTCTAATGCAAAACCGATGACAATTTGTTTCTTTTTAATCTTTGCTAAATCTTTTAAAATATCTGGTGTTTTTTTAAGAGAAATAATCATTTCAGAATCATCTTTTTTAATTTTATTTGAAGCAATTTTCATTGGTTGATAATCTGATACTGCAGCACTCATGATTAATACATCAGTCTTTTTAAATCTGCTCTCTATTTCTTTCTTCATTTCGTCCGCAGATTTAACATTAGTTCTTTTGACATTTTTTGGTGTTTCTAAAGAAACTGGGCCAGAAATTAACTCAACAATAGCTCCTCTTTTTTCTGCTTCCTTAGCTAAAGAAAACCCCATTTTTCCACTAGAATGATTCCCTATAAAACGAACAGGATCAATGGATTCGTATGTGGGACCTGCAGATATTAGAATTTTTAAATTTTTTAAGGATGCCTTATCCAAAAAAAATTGATTGATAATTAAAGCTATTTGATCAGGTTCTTCCATCCTACCCATTCCATCTAAGCCACTTGCCAGTTCTCCAGAATTTGGTTGAATTATATTTATTTTTCTTTCATTTAAAATTTTAATATTGTTTTGGGTAGATTCATTTTTAAACATATCTAAATCCATAGCTGGAGCAATAAATATTGGAGCATTACATGATAAATATGTTGCTAAAAAGAAACTATCTCCCTTACCAGATACTAGGTTTGATAAAGTATTAGCAGTTGCCGGGGCAATTACCATAATATCTGACCAAGAACCCAATTCTACATGGTTGTTCCATTCTCCAGTATCAGTATTTTTTAAAAAATCTTTATATACAGGATTCTTAGATAGAGTTGATAGTGTTGCAGGTGTGATAAATTGTAGAGCAGATTCTGTAAGGATAACTTTAACATTAGCCCCTCTTTTAATAAAATCTCTAACTAAATAGGCTGATTTGTATGCAGCAATACTACCGGTGATAGCAAGTAATACATTTTTGCCACTAAGCATTAAGTTTATTCTTCAGATGAGTCCTCGGTTTCAGGAGATTTCCAAAATATTTTTTCTTGTTCTAGTTCTTGAATAGCAATAGCTCCAGACTTAGGTAGTCTTTCATAATATCTTGACACTTCGATTTGTTCTCTATTTTCAAAAATTTCTTCCAAGTTGTCAGTAGAAGTGGCAAATTCATCTAGCTTTTGGTTGAGTTCTTCCTTCATTTCAATATTAATTTGATTAGATCTTTTAGATAAAACCGATATTGTTTGGTAAACATTTCCCGTTGAAGATTCTAATTCTTTGATACTTCTTGTAATGGTAGTTCTCTCTGCGTTACTGTCTTTATATGCCATTGCTTGGTTTTTTGAGTTTTTCTAATTCTTTTAAGCTCGATAAATAAAAGCTTTCTGCTTCTTTTACAAATTTACTGTTTTTAAAAGAGTCTACAAAAGTATAATAAGATTTAATCGATTTTTCAAATCGAGCAAGTTTTTTTGTGTTTACGCTATTAGATGCAAACAAAAAATTAGATTTTAAAATCAAAAACAATAATTCTTCCTTATATTTTGTATCAGGAAACTCTAAAATTGTTGTGTTTAGAGCTATGGTTGCTGACCTATATTTCTCCATTTTAAAATACAATTTTCCTTTTTCAAAACTTTTAAGCTCTAACCTATTTCTTAAATTAGATACCATAGTGTTGCAACTATCAATTAAAAAGCTATTTGGGTATTTACTCATAAAAAGTTGAAATTCATCAATTGCCTTGTAACTCTCTGATTGGTCTAAATAATAATCTGGAGAATTCATCATTAAACAAATAGCAGAATTAAAAGCACATTCTTCAACACGAGAACTTTGTGGAAAATTTTTTACAAATCGTTTAAAATAATATCCTGCTAAATAAAAATCACCCATACAATATTGATTTTTCGCATAATAATAGTATACATCTTCCCCCTTGTTAGTCATTCTAAAATAAGACATTAACTCTTCAAGAAGTGGTAAGGATTTATAACACTGGTCATTATTGTAATACTCAATTGCTTTTTCATATTTTAAGTTATAATCTGAGCCCTTTAGAACTTTATTGTATTCTGAACAAGAAATTAATACACAAAAAAGAATTGGGTAGATTAATAACTTAAAAAAATTATATAAATAAATTGATTTCAACAATAAAATTTGGGAGCAAATATAAAATTATAAACTATGAATTACTCTAATAATTAATAAACAATGTGAATAGATATGTTAATAAAAGTAAAACAAAAGTAAAAATACCAATTAAAGTGTTATAATTTTGAACTTGAATTTAAGATTTAACAGATTATGAAAGACATTTTTGATAAAATCAAAAATAACAGAGGACCTCTTGGACAACATGCAAAAGAATCTCATGGGTATTTTACGTTCCCTAAATTAGAAGGTGAAATTGCACCGAGAATGCGTTTTAAAGGAAAGGAAGTCTTAACATGGAGTATCAATAATTATTTAGGTTTGTCTAACCATCCCGAAGTTAGAAAAGCTGATGCAGACGCTTCTAAAGAATGGGGAATGGGTTATCCAATGGGTGCAAGAATGATGTCTGGTCATACTAACGAACATGAGCAATTAGAAAATGAGTTGGCAAGTTTTATGGACAAAGAATCTTGTTACCTTTTAAATTTTGGTTACCAAGGTTGTATGTCTACCATTGAGGCATTAGTTGATAGAAATGACGTAATTGTTTATGATAGTGAATCCCATGCGTGTATGGTTGACGGAGTTAGACTTCATCAAGGAAAAAGAAAAGTTTTTCTTCATAATGACATGAGTAGTTTTGAAAAGCAGATGAATGTAGCTACTAAAATTGCTGAACAAAGTGGTGGAGGTATATTAGTTGTTACAGAAGGTGTTTTTGGAATGAGTGGTGACCAAGGAAAACTAAAAGAAATTATTGAATATCGAAAGTCAGGCAAATATAATTTTAGACTTTTTGTAGATGACGCACATGGCTTTGGAACTCTTGGTGATAAAGGACAGGGAGCGGGTGAAGAACAAGGTATTCAGGATGAAATTGATGTCTTATTTGGTACGTTTGCAAAATCTATGGCTAGCATTGGTGCTTTTGTATGTAGCACCGATGACGTTATAAACTACCTAGCTTATAATATGAGATCGCAAATTTTTGCTAAATCCTTACCTATGCCATTAGTGATTGGGGGATTAAAAAGATTAGAACTGCTTAAAGCAAGTGAACAAAAAGATAAACTTTGGAAAATAACCAATGCGTTACAGTCGGGACTGAAAAAATCTGGGTTTAATTTAGGAAATACTAATTCATGTGTAACACCCGTAATGTTAAGTGGCACACTTGGAGAAGCTACGAAATTAACATTTGACTTAAGAGAAAATTACAGTCTTTTTTGCTCTATTGTGGTTTATCCTGTAGTGCCCAAAGATGTTATTTTATTGAGACTTATACCTACTGCTTCTCATTCATTAGAAGATGTAGAATACACAATCAACATTTTCAATAAAATTAAATCAAAATTAGATGCTGGAGAATATCACTCTGAAAAGGTATTAGACACCAATTCCTAGCTGAATAAATTTTCGTCTCTAATAATCATTAATACAGAAGTATGAGAAATAATAATATACTTTTCTTTATTGTATTGAATTTCGAAACCACTTTTTTGAAGATATATAGCTAAATCACCTTCTTCAGGCTGTAAAGGGATATACTTTAAATTCTCTCTTTTTTCCTTCCAAGGCTCATCATCTAAATTTCCAGGAATTGGATATCCCGGTCCAACTTTAATAACATAACCACTATGAATTTTCTCATTTTCTTGAACTCCAGGAGGTAAATACAGTCCAGATCTGGTTTTATTTGGGGCATTTTTTGGTTTAATTAATATTCTATCACCAACTAAAATGAATTTATTCAAATCTGAACCTTGTAAATCAATTGACATATTAATGAGAATTTAAAATTAGTTTATCAACATTTTATTTTTCTTAAACTTTTAAATACAAATAAAATCTAAACTAAAATAAAATTAATATTGAGAGATAATCTAAACATTAATACAATAAATGATTAAATACATAAATATTTTACTAGCTCTCACCATCAATATTTTCATTTCTAACCATTATTCCGCGTCAGTTTCATCAATTTTTCATAATAGCGTAGTATTAAAAAATAGTAATGAACTTCTTCCACTTAAAAGTTTAGACACTTTAGCAATTGCAAGTTTAAATTTATCTTCAGATAATTTAAACGTATTTAATGAATCTTGTAATTATTATACTAATGTAGAACACTTCGATTTTAACACATTTTCTTCAAAAAGAATGGTTAAATCCATGATTAAAGAATTAAATACGTACAATATTATAATTATAAATGCTGATACTATACAAGAAGTAATTGCCAATATGATAAGTGACATAGGGGGACAAAAAAAAATAATTTTAAATTATATTGGAGAGAAGCAATTATCGTTTGAAGATTTAATAATTAAAAGTTGCCAAAGTATTTTGTTTAGTCCACAAAAGAAAAATAAAGACCTCAATCATTCTGGTCAAATAATATTTGGAGGTCTAAGTTGTAATAATATCCTAAAAAAAGATTTATCAATTAATTATAAAGTTGGTTCAGGAATTAAAACAAAAAAAACTAGACTTTCTTATGTGACTCCTGACGAATTAAAAATTAAAAAGGATAAACTTTATAAAATTGATTCTATTGCTATGGATGGAATTATAAATAAAGCTTTCCCTGGATGTCAAATAATTGCGGCAAAAGATGGACATGTCTTTTATAATAAATCATTTGGAAAACATACTTATGATAGTCTTTCAAAGAAAGTAGAAAATTCTGATATATACGACTTAGCGTCTATAACAAAAATTGCCAGCTCTGCATTAATACTAATGCAACAAGAATCTAAAAATAAGTTTAATATAGATTTAACTCTAGGGCATTACCTGCCAAAACTATTAGAATCTTCAGACTACAATAAACTTGTTATAAAAGATATTTTAACACACCAAGCTGGATTAGTCTCATGGATTCCATTTTACATAAAAACTCTAAATGATGGTTTTCCTTCCTACGAACTATATAGTAAACTTCCATCATCTATACATAAAAATCAGGTAGCTAAAAATTTATATATGTTAAGTTCATATAGAGATACTATTTTTAGTAGAATCTTATCAACTAAGATTAAAAAAATAAAAAAATATAAATACAGCGATGTAGGTTATTATTTTATTAATGAGATAATTAAAAAAATAACATTAAAAGATCAAAATGTAGCTTCAGAAAATATTTATAATAATATGGGTCTTCAAAATATTGGTTTTAATCCTTTAAGTAAATATGACTTAGACAGAATCCCTCCTACTGAAAATGATAAAACTTTTCGTCACCAATTAGTGCATGGATATGTTCATGATCAAGGTGCAGCTTTACTAGGTGGAGTTGGAGGACATGCAGGATTATTTTCAAATGCTAATGATTTAGCAGCTATTATGCAGATGTATCTAAACAAAGGAGTTTACGGAGGTGATACTATAATTAGTCCTGAAATTATAGATAAATATACCTCATCTCCTTATTATAAAAGCAATAGAAATAGAAGAGGGATAGCATTCGACAAGCCAGTTAGAGGAAGTGGTGGTGGACCAACTTGTTTTCAATGTGCCTCCTATAATAGCTTTGGACATTCAGGATTTACTGGGAATTTAACATGGGCTGATCCAGATAGTGGAATACTTTATGTTTTTCTTTCAAATAGAGTTTATCCAGATGCTGAAAATCATAAACTTATAAAGATGAATATAAGAACCAAAATTATGAATGTAATTACTAATTCTTGTAATTATTCAACTTCATTAGAATTTGTTTCGCCATAGGTCCTTCGTTAAATAATAAATCTAAAACACTCAAATTTGGAATAAAATTTTGTTTTTCTTGGAAAACCTGATGATATTTTAATTCTTTCAGTTGATTATCTAAAGGATTTTTAGGGTGAGTTAAATTTCTGAAATCATAAATTTTATCTCCATTTGGAATATAAAAATCTGTAAAAGAAACTTCTTTTTCCACGTTTAGTAACTTTAAAATTTCTAAGAATATAAGGTGATTAAATTCAAATAAATAGTTACATTTTGGCATGAAAAATATAGAACGAAATTTATCTTCATAAAATTCAAAATAAGGTGAAGATCTATAGGCACTTTCTAAAGACTTCCAATGAACTTTTCTCCAATTTTGAGAATTATCAATTTTAACTTCTCTTGTTGTAGACTTAGACTTCCTATTAATTGGAATAATTAAATTCAAATTCCCGTTAGGGCTAGCAATACTACATCTGTTTCTGTAAGATTGTTTGTGGAAATTTTCAAATAAATCTATTTTAATAAACTCTGATCTCAATATTGTTGAATAGTACAACAAATTCCCTGCATAAAGAGAGCTAAAAACAGACAACATTAATGTACAGTAGAAAAAATCCTATTCCAACGAATTCCAGTCTCTGGATGTTTTGAAAACCAAACAAAGGAAGCTGTGCCCACAACATGATCTTCGGGAACAAAACCCCAGCATCTTGAATCTGCTGAACCGTGTCTATTATCACCCATAAGCCAATAATAATTTTGATTGAAAGTATAATCTTTTGACTTAATTCCATTTATAAAATAGTTACCCTTTAAGTCGACAGAAACAGTGTTTTTCTCGTAAACCTCTATCGCTCTTTTATATATTATCCAAGTTGAATCATTTAAAGTAACTGTCCAACCTGTTTTAGGGATAATTAATGGACCATAATTATCTCTTGACCAATTAAAATCTGGATGATTTGGAAAATAAGGATAATATTGACCGTACATACTATAATCAAAACCTTTTTCATGGATATCTTGCCTCATACTATCTAAGCCAGGGTACCTAGTCAATGTTTTAGCAGTATTAGGAGAACAGGTAATTTGCTCTTTACTAAATGCAACAAGTTTATTAGTGTAAACTATTGAATCTTTAAAGGAAGTATCTAAGATGGAAATGTACTTATTTTCAATATTGTACCTTGTGTGTTGGTCATTATAGACCTCAAAATCTTCTAGTATTTTATCTTGAGGAATATATGAGCCAGGTTTGAAATAAAAGTTGTAATTAAATATAACTTCATCTTTTTTATCTTCTGGTAAATTATTTATGAAAAGTATATTATCCTTAATTTCTAAAGTATCACCTCCAACAGCAACACAACGTTTGATATAATTTTCTTTTTTATCAATTGGTAAAGTAGCAATGCCACCTGTTTTTTTAATTTCTCCAACAGGGGATTGAGTTAAACCTCCTCCATTTATCAAACTGTTTCTTGCGGCATTTAAATATTTATTTTCAACTTTTTTAAAATTATTATTAAAATAAGAAAGTGGTTTCCCCCTAAATTGTTTTTTAGATTTTACAGAATTAATAAAATTTATAAATGCTTGATTTCTTAATATAGCATAATAGTCATGAGCAATAACTCCATCATGTACAATAACAGAATCTCCTACCGGCCAATTAAATACCATAATATCACCTCTTTTAATTTTACCATAACCAAATAACCTTCTATAATCTGAACTAAACCAATCAACGTAAGACGGTATAAATGTTTGTGGGATTCTATTATGAACAAAAGGTATAGAAATAGGAGTTTGTGGAAGTTTAGCACCATATTTCATCTTATTGACAAACAAATAATCTCCAATCCTCATGGTTTTTTCCATAGAGCCGGTAGGTATTGTAAATGCTTCGAAAAACAATGATCTAATTATTGATGCAGCAACTATGGCAAAACCCAAAGCATTTGTCCAATCAGCAGCCATAGTTTTTTTATTTGGTTTGTCTTTTGATCCAAAAACTCTTGAAATAATAAAAAGAGTGTGTCCAACAAAAGGAGCAATAAAAAATAAAGTTATTTGATCATGCCATTTCCTTAAATTTCTTTCAGCTGGCTTACTCCAATCAGTTGGCTCAACAATCGAATTACTTTTATCAAAGGCCAAAAAAGGAATATAATACCAAGGAAGAAGTATCATTAAAAATGTGTCTTTTGGATTATATTTTCCAAAAAGCCTTGCTGTTTCTACATTACATCCAATTGTTACAATTAAATTAACAAAAGGGATAGGAAAGAAAAATAACCACCACCAAGGTTTATTTATAATTTTTAACCATATATAGATATTATATATTGGAACTAAACCTTCCCATTTTTTTCGACCATTTTTTTCAAAAATTTTCCAAAAAGAAAGGAAATAAATTAATATCATTAAAAATAAAAGAATGTATGGTATCATATTAAAACTTTAAAATATCTTTTATGGTGAAAAAACCTTTTTTACCCAAAATAAATTCTGCAGCTACTATAGCTCCAGTTGCAAAACCCTCTCTATTTTTTGCTCTATGAGAAATGGTTAATTGATCAATGTTATTTTCATAAATAACTTCATGAATTCCTGGGACTCCATTTTCTCTTTTGGAAATCACAGATAAACTATTTTTATTATTATCCTCGGAATTATTCCATTGGTTATATTTATCTAATTCATTTATAATTAAATCTGCAGTAGTAATAGCGGTTCCGCTAGGAGAATCAATTTTCTGCTTATGATGAGTTTCTTTGATTATGGTATCATAAGATTTTTGATTATTCATTAATTTTGATAATTGCTTATTGATTTCAAAAAAAATGTTTACTCCAAGGGAAAAATTCGTAGCTGGAAGAATAGTTCCATTATACTCTTTACACCAAGACTTTACTTCATTAATTTGACCATACCAACCTGTTGTTCCTACAATTATTGGAATTCCAATTTTAAAGGATTTATAAATATTTTCTAAAGCAGAACTAGGATTGGAAAAATCAATAGCTACATCACAACCAAGCAAATCTTCTTTAGACCAATTTGGATGATCTAAAATTTTAGAAATAACATGCTTTCTTTCCTGAGCCTTTATCTCTAAAAGCTTTCCCATTTTACCATATCCTATTAAAGTAATTTTCATTATAAATAACAAAATTAAAAAATTGACTGTCTTTAGGGGTGTTTAACGGAATGTATCTAATAATATTATCTGATAATACTGTTTTTTATACATTTATATAGAATAATAACAAAAATATATAGCATCAAAAAATTTATATTAATTATAATTTTAGCTTTTTACGCAAATGTCTTAGTTATAGGACAATTCCAATTAAATGGTGATGCTAGCTTAATAGATTGTAAATGCTATCAACTAACTCCTGATATGGGAAATAAAGCTGGTTCTGTTTGGAATATAAATCTAATTGATCTAAACCTGTCTTTTGACAAATCATTCACAGTAAATCTTGGATGTAACAGCAGCCAGTGGGGAGGAGCAGACGGAATGGTATTTGCTCTCCAACCACTAAATACAAGCATTGGATCATCTGGGGGACAAATGGGACTTGGAGGAGTATCTCCTTCATTAGGAATATATATAGACACTTACCAAAATACTGCCCATGGTGATATGTTTAACGATCATATTTCTATCAACTTAAATGGAGATGTAATTCATAGTTCATCTAATAATATTGCGGGTCCATTTGATTTAGGAGAAGTAGAGAATTGTGTTCCAGAACCACTAAGAATTACATGGGACCCTATTACAACATTAATGAATGTATATTATAATAATATACTTGTGTTATCACATACTGGAGATATTATTAATAATGTTTTCAATGGTAACTCGATGGTTTATTGGGGATTTACAGCATCTACAGGAGGTGCAAGTAATTTTCATCAATTTTGTATTGATGTTCCTGACTTAATTATTGATAGTACTAATATGGTTATTGAAGGAGAAAAATGTGACCAAGAAAATGGTAGTATTTTAGGACTTAGTATTTTAGGTGGCATTCAACCATATAGTTGGACATGGAATAACATGAATTCATTGTCTCTTGATACCTTTAATTTAATTGGTGGAAATTATAGCCTTCAAATATCAGACGGTATGGGATGTTTAACAAGTCATAACTTTAATATTCCAGATCTTTCTGGACCCATTATAGATACCTCAAATTTAAATTTAAAAAATGAGGATTGTGGTCAAGGAAATGGTTCAATATCGAATATATCAGTTATGTCAAATGCAGATAGTATTCAATTTTTTTGGAATAACTTTTTACATGACTCTGTTCATATTGAAAATCTTGTTTCTAATAATTATCAGTTAATAGTAATTGATAATTTTAACTGTTCAGATACTATGGATTTTATTATAAAAGACACCAATTATCATAATATTTCAGTTGGGTATAATTACAACTTGTTAGAAGCAGCTGAACCGATCAATTTTTTTCAAATATCTAACGATTCATCCTTTGTTAATTTCTGGACATTTGGAGACGACTCTACTAGCACAGATTATGAACCTGATCATACATATAAATATGCTGGTAAGTACACAATATGTTTAGAAGCTGCTAATGAATTTAATTGCTATGACACCAACTGTATTGAAATACAAATTTTACCTGCAGAAATTATTATTCCAAATATATTTAGTCCTAATTATGATCAAAACAATGATGAATTTATAATTGAAGGAATAAATGACAGATATGAGATTGCGATATTTAACAGGTGGGGTAATCTTATTTTTAGTCAGAACCCTTACCTTAACAATTGGAAAGGATTGAACCTAAGCGGAGGTGTTGTTAATGAAGGGTTATACTATTTTGTATTAAAAAGTAGTATAGAAAACATTAAAATAAGTGGGAAAATTATGATTGTTAAATAATATTAAATATTGGCATCGAGTTTTTCAGCTAACTGATCTTTAGGAACTGCACCTACAACTTTATCTACTAACTCACCATTTTTTAAAAAAACAATTGTTGGGATATTTCTAACACCAAATTGTGCAGCAATTCCACCATGTAAATCTACATTTACTTTTCCAACTAATGCCTTACCGTCATATTCTGTAGCAAGTTCATCAACATGAGGGCCAACCATTCTACAAGGACCACACCATTCTGCCCAAAAATCAACCATTACTAATTTGTCTGATTTGATTGCTAAAGCATCAAAATTTTCTTCAGTAAATTCAACTGCCATTTTTATTATTATTTAATTTATTCAAAGATATATATTTTGATGAAATATAGAAAACTAAAAATGAATTAGATTCTAAAGATCATTACTAATATTTTCCACATAATGATTCATGAATGATTTATTAATTGAGAACCCCAAAAAACCTTCCAATTGACTAATTTTTTTAATTAAATCATTAGAAATATTTGATCTAAATTTTCTAGAATTTAGTGTTACGTATGATTTTGTTTTTTTATCTAAAAGTTCAAATACTACTTGTTTTTTTCCTTTATAATTTCCAAAAAGTTTTTCTAGACTTTTAACCTTTTCTTTGTCAATTAAATGGTAATCCCATCTTAAAAATATGGAGTTAGCTAACTTTTCTCTGACATCGTCCAAAACATCAATTTGCAAAATTCTAAACTCTTTTTGAAACTCATCAGACTTATAGTATTTAGGACGCTGTTGAACCTTTCCTTTAATAAATAAAAAATTTCCTGGAACCAGAAAGTGCATGAATTTTAAATATTGTTCTCCAAATAGTCTAAACTCCATCTGACCCTCCATATCTTGCAATTCTAAAACTCCGTATTTAGTACCTCTCCTGCTCTCTAAATTTGCTGCACTATTTGCTAAGCCAATAAAAGAAAACTCTCTTTCTGGTAAGTCTTGTAAATTTTCATTTAAAACTTTAAGATTAATATCACAAAAATATTTTAACTCTAATAAATAATCTTGTAATGGATGACCTGAAATATAAATTCCAACAACTTCTTTTTCTCTGGTTAAAAGTTCAAAATTACTCCACTTTTCGGCTTCAGGAATAATTGGCTCAGCTAACTTTAAAGAATCTCCAAAAGCATCAAACATATTTACTTGTTGAGAGTTAGTTTTAGATTGAAAAGCTTGTCCAAACTTAATTACTTTTTCAACAAATGAAACCTGTCTTTCATCTACCTGAAAGAATTGTGCTCTATGAAAATTATTGAATGAATCAAATGCACCAGACATCACCAAACTTTCCAATACTCTTTTATTACAATCTTTTAAACTAACTCTTTTTACAAAATCAAAAATTGAAATAAAATCACCTGATTCTTTTCTTACTTCTGCAATATTTTTAACTGGACCATGCCCTACTCCCTTTACTGCACCAAGACCAAATCTTATTTCCCCATTTTCATTTACAGCAAATTTATACCAACTTTCATTTACATCAGGTCCTAATACGTTTAATCCCATTCTATTACATTCCTTCATGAAAAATGTAACAGATTTAATATCATTCATATTATTACTTAAAACCGAAGCCATATATTCTGCAGGGTAATGGGCTTTTAAAAAAGCAGTTTGATAAGCTATTAAAGCATAACAAGTACTATGAGATTTATTGAAAGCATATGAAGCAAACTTTTCCCAATCTTTCCAAATTTTTTCTAGAATTTCCGTATCATGACCTCTTTCTTTTCCTTGATTTAAAAATTGAGGTTTCATTTTATTCAACAAATCAACTTTCTTTTTACCCATTGCCTTTCTTAGGGTATCTGCCTCTCCCTTTGAGAAACCAGCAAGTTTTTGAGACAATAACATTACCTGTTCTTGATAAACTGTTATACCATAAGTTTCTTTTAAAAACTCCTCCATGACAGGTAAATCATAAGCAATTTCTTCATTACCATGTTTTCTTTTTATAAAACTTGGTATATATTCTATAGGTCCAGGTCTATATAATGCATTCATCGCAATCAAATCTGAAAATGCTGTTGGTCTAAGAGATTTTAAGTGTTTTTGCATTCCAGGAGATTCGTACTGAAAAATACCTACAGTTTCCCCTCTTTGGAAAAGTTCATAGGTCTTTTCATCATCTAAAGGAATAGTGTCTATGTCAATAACGTTACCAGTCATTGCTTTGATTATCTTAACTGTATCTTTTATAAGAGTCAATGTTTTAAGACCCAAAAAATCCATTTTCAATAACCCAGCAGATTCTGCAACAGAATTATCATATTGTGTACACCACATTTCAGAATCCTTAGCAAGTGATACAGGAACAAAATCTCTAATATCTGAAGGTGTTATAATTACTCCACAAGCGTGAATGCCTGTGTTTCTAAGTGAACCTTCTACTAATTTTGCTTGTCTGATAACCTCTCCTTCAATACCTTCCTCTTCAAGTTTAAGGATAAGTTCTTCAGCATTTTTAAGTTGATCATTTGACAAATTACTTTTCACATCTTCTTTAGACCAGCTAAAAAGTTTATTAAGTTTTACATCTGGTACAAGTTTTGCTAATCTATCCGTTTGTGGTAAAGGTAAGTCTAATACTCTTCCCGTATCTCTAATAGAAGACTTAGCTGCCATTGTACCATATGTGATAATCTGTGCGACTTGACTGGAACCATATTTATCAATAACATACTGAATTACTTTACTTCTTCCTTCATCATCAAAATCTATATCAATATCAGGTAAAGATACCCTGTCTGGGTTAAGAAATCTTTCAAAAAGTAAATTATACTTTATAGGATCAACATTAGTTATACCTATGCAATAAGCAACAGCTGAACCTGCAGCTGAACCTCTTCCGGGTCCCACTGAAACGCCCATATCTCTTGCTGCATTACAAAAATCTTGGACAATTAAAAAGTAGCCTGGGTAACCAGTATTTTTAATAATCTCAAGTTCAAAATCAATTCTATCTTTTATTTCGTCTGTTATTTTATCGTACCTAAGTTGTGCACCTTTAAAAGTAAGATATTTTAGGTAATTATTTTCTCCTATTTTTAGTTCGTTGTTTTGTAAGTCTAAGGGATCTTTAAATTCTTCAGGAATTTCAAATTCTGGTAATAAAACGTCCGAAGCAAGTCTATAACTACTACATTTTGAAATAATTTCACTAATATTAATAATTGCATCTGGAATATCAGAAAATAAAAGTTTCATTTCATTTTGAGATTTGAAATAGTATTCAGTATTTTCAAAACCAAATCTAAATCCTCTTCCTCTGCCAATGGGGGTTGATTTTCGCTCCCCATCCTTAATACACAATAAAACATCATGAGCATCCGCATCATCTTTATTTAAATAATGTGTATTGTTTGAAGCAAAATATTTTATTGAATATTTCTCGGCAAATCTTAATAAAACTTCATTTACCTTTTCCTCCTCATCTAACCCATGACGAATAATTTCAATATAAAAATCATCTTTAAATTTTTCTTGCCACCACAAAAGTGTATTTTCAGCTTTTTGTTCTCCTTCATTTAAAATTAATTGAGGAATTTCTCCATATAGGCCACCAGTGGTTACAATTAAATCATTGGAATATTCTAAAATTATTTCCTTATCAATTCTTGGAACATAATAAAACCCCTCAATAAAACCGATTGAAGATAATTTAATAAGATTCTGATAACCCTTTTTATTTTTAGCTAAAACAGGTATTTGATATCCGTTATCTTTATAAGACTTATCGTTTCTATCATGACAAACCTGAAATTCGCAACCAACTATTGGTAGAATCTTTTTATTATTTAATTTTATAACCTCCTCTTCTTTAAATGAATTCTTTGTTTTAAGTTCTTCAATTTGTAATTCTATTGAAGAATTATGTTTGTAGGCAGTTTCTACAAAATGAAATGCTCCCATCATGTTACCTGAATCCGAGAAAGCAACTGCTGGCATTTTAAATTCTACAGCTTTTTCAATTAAAGTTTTAACGTGAATAGTTGATTGTAGAACAGAAAATTGAGTTTTGTTATGAAGATGAGAATAAGAGTGGTCTTTTAAATGATCTATTTTATTATTTGATTTTTCTGAAATAACTTCATTTGAAGGTTTTTTAATTTTTATGAGTAACTGACTGGCCTTGAATAAATTAACATGTTTTAACCCTATTGGTTCAACTATTTGTTTGTTTTTTTGGAAATACTCAGCATATTTTTCATTATCTAATAATAGTTCGGATTGAGAAAATAATTGCTTTCTAACTAATTCAAAAAAACATCTTGCAGTAGCTTCAACATCTGCAGTAGCGTTATGAGCTTCTTTAAATGGCTTTTGAAATAAAAATTCATGAAGCTCTGAAAGTGTAGGAAATTTAAATTTACCACCTCTTCCACCCGGGATTTTACAAATAGCAGCTGTTTTTTCCGTACAAGTATCTAAGACTGGCATATTAATCCAGTCATTATTAAATCCAAGTCTATGAAATTCAGAACCTATTATATTTAAATCAAATTTTAAGTTTTGACCAACTAAAATTTCTGTTTTGCTTAAAGCTTCTACAAATGATTTTAAAACAATTTCTATAGATTCTCCTTTTTTTTCTGCTAAAGCTGTAGAAATTCCATGTATTTTTTCTGATTGGTATGGAATATCGTAGTTATCTGGCTTAATCAAAAAATCATTATTCTCTATCAAGGAACCATCATAATCATGAAGTTGCCATGCTATTTGTACACATCTAGGCCAGTTATCTATATCAGAAACGGGAGCATTAAATTTTTTAGGAAGACCTGTTGTTTCAGTATCGAAAATTAAGTACATAAATCTTATTGTTCATCTAATATAAAAAGTACAATGAACAATATATTATATTGTTGAAAACTTGAATAATTAAAAAGTACTAGACTGAGTATATCTTCTCCATTTATTTAAAACTTCATTAAAATAAGTTGGAAGATCGCTATCAAAACTTATTTCTTTATTTAAAGTTGGATGATAAAACCCTAACGTTTTTGCATGTAATGCCTGACCGGGTAGTAATCTAAAGCAATTTTCAACAAATTGTTTATATTTTGTAAAACTGGTTCCTTTTATAATTTTATCTCCTCCATATTCTAAATCGTTAAATAGAGGATGACCTATGTGTTTCATATGAGCTCTTATTTGATGAGTTCTTCCAGTCTCTAACTTACATTCTATTAGAGTTACATAACCCAGTCTTTCAATAACCTTATAATGTGTTATTGCATGTTTACCATGATCTTTTTCTGGGTATCCAACCATCAATTTTCTATTTTTCAAAGACCTTCCGATAAAAAGATCTACAGTACCCTCTTCTTCCTTGAAATCTCCCCATACTAAAGCTAGATATTTTCTTTGAGTTGTTCTATCATAAAACTGCTTGGCTAGTTTAGTTAATGAATTTTCTGTTTTAGCAACCACCATTAAACCAGTTGTATGTTTATCCAATCTATGTACTAGACCAGGTCTACCAAAATAATCAGATGGTAACTCCGGTAAGTTATCAAAATGATAGATTAGAGCATTCACCAAAGTACCATCATAATTTCCATAACCTGGATGAACCACTATATTAGCAGTCTTATTTACTACACACAATTCGTTATCCTCATAAATGATATTAACTGGAATATTTTGAGGTATTAATTCTAAATGTCTAACAGGGTAGGGTAAAACTATAGAAACAACATCATTAGGTTTCACTTTAAAGTTAGGTTTTACCTTATTATTATTAACTAAAATATTACCATTATGAGCTGCTAATTGAATCTTATTTCTAGAAGTATTGGGAATCCTATCCATTAAAAACTTGTCAATTCTGAGCTTTTCTTGTCCTTTATCAGCTACATAATTGTAATGCTCAAAAAGTTCGTCTCCGTGATCGTCTATATCTTGTTTCTCTTGACTTGTCAATTATGTTGAATAATAAGTTTTTTTACTTGAGTATTACCATTTACCAATTTAAGATGAATAATATAAACTCCATTGTCCCAGTCACTTACTTCAAAAGTATTTTCAGAATAAAAGCCCTTTTTAAAAATGAATCTTCCATTTAAATCGTAAACTATCATATTACTTACATTATTAGAAGTTAAATGAACAATATTATTTGCAGGGTTAGGAAATAATTCTGCATTACCAGAATTGTATTCTAGTATTGAAGAATTGACAACATTATCCATTGGAGAAACAAATACGGGTCTCATCATTAAAGAGCCATCAAAAATTGTGTTCTGAAACCCAGATCCCAAATTGTAAAAAATTTCAGATTTTTTATTAATATTTTTATCAAACCCAATATTAAGTCTTGAAGAAGAAGATTGTTTCCACCCAATATAAAAAGTATCACTAACAGGGACTAATAAAGGTAATTCGTATTCATAAAAACCATTTAGTCCTGAATTATATTCCGGATAATAAAGTTCTGGAAAATCAATATTATCAGATGAATAAATTAAACTTCCTGGAGAACCTAAACTATCAGACCATATTTGAATAAAAAAAGGATCATTACTTGCATCGTAAACCGATGGTGAAAAATGAATTTTAACACTTTTCAAAGTATCTATACCAACCCCGTCCAAAATAGAAAATCTATAGGCAAGTTCTGCTCCAGTACCAATTAAGCCATATGCTGCTTCTGCAGATCCATCATCGTAAGAATAATAATTATGAAAATACTGGGTATGATAAACCGTATCATTTTCACTTAACCTTTCCGGAGTGGTATTAGTAGCTAAATAAAATCTAAAATCGAATTCGGCAAAAGTATCATTAACAGCAACATTAAAATTTAAATTATTTCCAAAATCATACAGCATATCAAAATAAGAAATAGGAGGGATATTTAAAACTGATGCGGAATAAGGATGATTAGAAAGCAAACTATTATTATAAAATAAATCCATTGAGCAAGGTTGTAATAATTTTGGATTAGAGGATGAATTATAAGAAGGTATAATTAAATTGCTTTTTACTAAATCTTCATTAGTTAAATTGAAATGTTTCCAAGGTACAGAACTGTAATTATTAATAATTGAAGTTGGAGCATTAGTGAAAGCCCAATCATGCATAATAGTATCATTTTGGGAGCGGCTTTCATTTAAATATACATAATCTATATTCCAATGGTCTAAACTACCTGTTAAACTTCCATAAGATCTGAATCTGAATTTAAATCCATCTTGAAAATAAATAGTTGAATCCAAAAGAATATGTTCATAATACCAATCATCACTAACAAATCCATTTGTAGACCAAGCATAAACCCAACTATCAGAAGATGGAATAAAAAATTCTAAGGTTAAAGAATCATCATTTTCTGGTGTATCTCCCAGACCACCAGATTGAAAGAAAAAAGAAAAATAAATTGAATCACTTAAAGTTTTTTGACTCAAAAAAATAGGTTTCGATGTTAAATTATCAGCCCAATCCGTACTACCAATAGTCCAGTCATATGGCATTCCTGAAGTATTTAGGCCATCAAATGTTGCTACACCTAAAGTCCAAGAGTTAAAAGAGAAATTATCATTTAAAAAAACATCATTATCAAGCCAAATACAGGTTAAATCTTCAGCTACTGGAGCAGCAAAATAAAGTGTTATAGAGTCCTGCTGAAAATCAGGTGACAAGTCTGTATAAGAAATATCAGGGCTTAATAAAGTCCAAAGCGAGTCAATAGTAGTAATGTTGGGCCATAAAATAATAGTGTCTTGAGAAATAGGATAAAAAGATATATTATTTATTAAAAAAGTATCAGGATCCATTTCATAACTCAACATTATAATGGTATCTAAGCCATTAACATTATTAGAGTCGATTTCGACTCTATAAGTAGGAGATGACATATAAGAGTTCAATGGATCGAGAAGAGTTCCATCAAGAAAATACAATTGATACCAACTTGTATCAGAAACATTACTAGCAGAAGTGTCTGCTTTATAGGTTTTAAACTTATTAGTAGAAAAATCATCAATTATTGGAAGGGTTAAAGTATCTGTTAAATAAATAAAATCATTGTTATTTACAGAGTTTGTTCTCTTTATTAAAGAATTATCTAGAAGCACAAAATTTGTTTTTAAAGGTTCTAAACTTTCTTGTGAAAAATCAATTAATGGAATGCAAAAAAATAAAAAAGAAATAAAGTTTTTCAATTATTAAAATTTAAAGAAACAGTGTCTTTAGCATAAATGCTTTTTAGAGGAGTAGTCATATTAGCATTTAAAGTTACTACACTACCAATAGAAATTAGTGACTTGTTATTTATCTCAGGATCAGGGTATTGACTATATACAACAGCAATGTTAGAGTCTCTAAAGTTTAAAATAGAATCATAATATTGGATTTCTAAGTATAGCCCAATTTTACTTGCTTTTTGGTTTGCTAAATAAACATTCATTCCCTTAAAATCTGGTAGCTCAATTGGTTTACCCTTATCACCACTTCCAAAAATCAACTTTATTGCAGAACCCTTAGCTAATTTTTGACCTGACTTTAAAACTTTATCTTCATGTAGAATTTCAAGAACTTTATCTTTATCCTTATGGTCTTTAACTTCAAGTTCTACCACAAATCCTAACATTTCAAGTCTAGACTTACCAATTATTTTTGAAGTGACATTAGATAACAAATCGGGGATAATCTTATAGACATCTTGTTTTTTCACTATGGTGAGGTAAATGGTTCTATTAGGTTTAATGAAGTTAGGAAACTGTTCTGAGTGAGCAATAGGATCTTGTTGAATAATCATCCCCATGGGATAATCATCAGAGTAAACTGAATCTCTAATTTTATATTCAAATTCTAATAATTTTAATGAATCATCAATTTCATTTATTAAAATACCTTTTAAATTGGGAACCTTAATCTTAACAGAGTGATTAGTATATGTATCTAAATTTCTCATCGTAAGAAAAAATATTAAATACAAGAACCCCAAAGCAAGGATAATATTTATCCAAAAAAATTTTGAGAATATAAAACGTAAAAGCTTCATTTAATATGAATAATTTAAAATATAATATTAAAACAACAAAACTATTTAATTATTATTGACAATTAAATTTATAAGACCTTAAAAATTATAATGCTATAGTAAAATGAATAACTAACTATAGATAAGTATTTATATTTTTAAAGAAATTCTATAATATGAGTAGAAAATTTATTGTATTTGTATTAGTTACCACACTGTTAAGATGTATGAACCCTAAAGTATCTAAAGACATTTTTATACCCTTATTTCATGATAAATCTAATACTTTTAAAAGCAATTATTCATCTGGAATATATAGTAATGATTCCATTACATTAGAATTTAGCTGTGAAAACTCCACTTTAATAAAAATGATATGCGGAAATGATACCTTGATATCTAAAAATACCATTATTTATAAATTAAGAAATTTAGATCCTAAATTGATGTATATTCCTACAGCCTCAATAAAATACTCATCTTATGTCAATAATTGGAAAGAACCTGAGGGGAGTTTTTCTTCATTTCAAAAAATCAAATTATTTCAGTACAAAAACAAAGAAATTATAGATTCAACATTCTTTCATTACATTTTAGGAGCTAATTCGGAAACCGAAATAACTACTGTTAGTTTAACAATAGATTCTAAAAATTTATTTAACCAAGACTCAGGATGTTATGTCCCCGGAAATAGCTATGATCAAGAAAAAGATCAAACAACTGGAAACTTTTACAAATTTAAAAGAAGAAAGAAAAAATCAAATGTTGAAATAATAAATAGTAAAAATATTTTTTTAGAAGGAAATTATGATTTTCGTATTCATGGATATGTTACTCCACTAGCACCTCAAAAAAGTTTAAGATTTTATTTGAAAGAAAAAAATAACGTAAATAAACTTTTACAGTTAAATCATAATGTTGATAAAATTATAGTTAGATCATCTTACTCAGGTTGGGGAAATGAAATCTTTGTAGACGGATTTATTGCCAACGTTTGTAGGGATTTAAATGTTGATATAATGAGTTACCAGCCAGTAATAACATATTTAAATGGGGAATATTGGGGGATTCATGGACTTAGAGAAAGAATGGATTTAAAAGCAATTTGTAATAAGTACGAAATAAAGGAGCGTAAGATAATTGATGCAGATGATAAAGGATATTCCAAAAAATATGGGTATGGGGAATTAAATGAATTACTAAAATTAATAAAAGATAATCCAAATTTAAGTTATCAAAAAGTAGCTAAAAAATTTAAAATGAAATCTTTAATTGATTGGTTGATAATTGAACTTTTTTTTCAAAATACTGATTGGCCTTGCAATAATACTTTCTTTTGGAAAAAGAAAAAAAAGAAATGGAATTGTGTCCTAATTGATATGGATGCATGTATTGGATCTGCAAAATTTAATATGTTTAATTTTGTATTAAAAGATAGATCTCCTGCACTTGGTGGTGTACTTATTTCTTATTTATTAAAACATGAAGAATTTAAAAATCTGTTTATTTCCAGAGCTAACATTCTTCTAGATAATAATTTATCTACCCAAAATTTAGAGTTACATTTTTTAGATTTAAAAAGACAGTTTAGCCCTGTAATTGAAGAACATTACCGAAGATGGAATAATGAAAATGGCTCTGGAAATTATAATAAAGCACTTAAAAGAATAGAATTATTCTGCAAAAACAGACCCTTTCATTTTAAAAAAAATATGAATGATTTCTTCAATAGTCCTAAATTACAATAGTTAATTATTAATTTTAAAAATGGAAATTAAAGATTTTGTAAGATTATCTATTGAGGAAGATGTAAAGCAAGGAGATCATTCTACTTTGTCTTGTATTCCCGAAAACAGGGTGGGATCAGCAAAACTTTTGGTTAAAGAAAATGGTATTATTTCTGGAATTGAAATAGCAAAAAAAATATTCAAAACTTATGACAATTCAATAGAGTTCCTAGCAAATTTGGAGGATGGGGAAAATGTGAAAATAGGGGATATTGCTTTTATAGTTAATGGATCATCAAGAAGCTTATTAACCATTGAAAGGTTGGTATTGAATGTAATGCAAAGAATGAGTGCTATATCCACATTAACAGCTAAATATGTGAAAGAATTAAATGGTTTTAAAACTAAAGTATTAGATACTAGAAAAACAACACCTCTTAATAGGTTTTTGGAAAAACAAGCTGTTAAAATTGGCGGAGGTCACAACCATCGATTTGGATTGTATGATATGATTATGTTAAAAGACAATCATATAGATTTTGCCGGTGGAATAAAAGAAGCTATAATTAAGGCCAATAATTATATTGAAGACAATAAATTAGACTTGAAAATAGAAATTGAAACAAGAAATCTGCAAGAACTAAAAGAAGTTTTAGATTATGGCTGTGTTGAAAGGATTATGCTAGATAATTTTAGTTTTAAAGATTTAAAATTTGCTGTAGAATTAATTAATGGGAAGTTTAAAACTGAAGCTTCCGGTGGTATTAATTTAAAAACTATTAAAAACTATGCTCTTTGTGGGGTAGATTATATTTCTGTTGGAGCACTGACACACTCTGTTAAAAATATGGATCTTAGTTTAAAAGCAATTAATTAATTATGAAAAAAATTCTCATTTGTGTTGGAACAAGACCCAATTTTATAAAAGTTACTAGATTCAAAAGTTTAGCTTTAAAATACAAACTTGAAGTTAAATTATTACATACTGGTCAACACTTTGATCATCTAATGAGTAAGGTGTTTTTTGATGAACTTGGTTTAGATAAACCAGATATATATCTGAATGCTCAAGGAAATTCACAAATAGAAATGATGGCAGATATCATGACTAAATTTGAAAGAGAATTAAAGTCTTATATTCCAGATTTTGTTCTAGTTCCAGGTGATGTTAACTCTTCTTTAGCTTGTGCATTAGTAGCCTCTAGAAATAATATTAAAGTTGGACATATTGAGAGTGGACTAAGAAGTTTTGATAGAAAAATGCCCGAAGAAATTAATAGACTATTAATAGATGATTTAAGTGATTTATTTTTTGTGACAGAGCAAAGTGGTATTGATCATTTATTAAATGAAAATAAAACAAAAGATAATATTCACTTTGTAGGAAATACCATGATTGATTCATTGGTTAATTTTAGAAAATCTATTGACAGAAGTTCTATCAAATCGAAACTAAATGCTTCAAAAGAATTTGGACTAATGACTTTTCATAGACCGTCTAATGTTGATGATATTAATCACTTAAAAGAACTAATAAAAACCATCTCAACTTGTAGTCAAGATTTACAAATTATTTTACCATTACATCCTCGAACTAAGAAATCAATTATTAAAAATGATCTTTGGAATTCTATCAATAGTATTAAAAATCTAATAATAACTGATTCTCTTGGATATTTAGATTTTATGCATTTAGTATATCATTCTAAAATTGTCATAACAGATTCTGGAGGAATTCAAGAAGAAACTTGTTTTTTACAAATCCCATGCTTAACAGTTCGAGAAAATACCGAAAGGCCTGTTACAATTAGTATGGGTTCGAATGAACTTATTAAATTAAATTCAAAATTGATTCATAATAAGATGTTAGATAAATTAAAATCTAATGAAAAAGGTACTATACCTCCACTTTGGGATGGATTTGCAACTGAAAGAATAATGGAAGTATTATCAAAAATATGATTAAAAAAAAAATTCTAAAACTTAAACTTTATTTAAATAAAATACCTCTACCTGGGTTTGAGGGAATTAGTTTTTTAAACTTATTTCAGTTTTTAAAAGAAGTTTTTTCAAAAGGGAATTTTGCCATTAGAAGTGCTGCAGTTTCTTTTCATCTTTTTGTGGGTATTTTTCCAACATTAATCTTTCTTTTATCATTAATTCCTTTTTTACCAGTTAATGGTTTTCAAGATTACATCATCAACTTTAGTGAGAATCTACTGCCTGAAATATTACATGCTAAATTGAAAAATACTATTGACGAATTATTTTTTAATAGATATAAAGGATTAGTTAGTATAGGATTTATACTCTCTTTATATTATGCATCATTAGGTATTAATACTCTTTTCACTGCTTTTTCACAATCTTATCAAATTAAGTTGAAAAACAATTATTTTAAACAACAATTACTATCACTATTTGTTTTTATGTCAATTTTATTTTTATTTATTTTGGCAACATTAATTTCTCATTTAAATGAAGAAATTTTTAGGTTTTTATTCTCCTCAGAATCGACATTTTTTTACCAAATAGTTAACTTTTTAATTCAAATTATTTTGGTAATGTTAGGTATAAGTTTTTTATTTCACTTTGGAAATCCTAAATCAGGAAAATTTAAACTAATAAACGCTGGGACAGTTTTTTCAACTTTTGTAATTATTGTAGCTAGTGCTGGACTATCATTTTATTTTAAGCACTTTAACGTATATAATAAAATTTATGGATCAATAGGGTCGCTTCTTATTACACTTGTTTGGCTAAATGTTGTAAGTTATGTACTAATGATTGGTTTTGAGTTGTATGCTAAAATAGATGAAATTAAAAATAAATTCAGCAAGTCCTAAAGTCCAAGCATTCCTTCTTTAAGATCATCATCTGCGGGATTTCCACCAAGCCAAATTCCAAAAAGTGCTTGTTTAAAAGCTAAGCCATCAAAAGTTCCTCTTTCTTTTCCATTTTTATAAAGATGTACTGATTCACCTTTATGATAATTTAAAATAATCTCATCTCCCTCAACAAAAGCATCGCTTAAATACTTTTTAAACATATCAATATCATTTGCTGATGATTTACCAGCAGTTGTGTTTTTAAAACCATCTTCTAGTGCTTCAATAAAACGATCTCTTGTTACCAAGCCCGATACAATCACTAATCTAATTCCCATATTAGCATCAGACATGATAATAGCCTTATCGTCTGTGGATTTTTTTTCTAAATAAAGTGCACCAACATATAAATCCATAAAACCATATTTCTCTCTTAATCCACCACCATTTAAAACTGTATTTACACTATTTATACTCATTGATGAATTAAATTCTACATCTTCAATAGTTTTTGTTTGTCCAGTAAAAGAATAAGAGAAAATGATGATTGATGAAGTAAATAAATATTTTAAAAGTTTCATTTTATTAAATTTGAAGGGTTAGGTTTATTATTACACTTTAAAACTACATCAATTTTTTTAATTTAAAAATGAAAACAGAGCTGAGCACATTTTATTTAGATATTATTGAAACTGATGTTTGTCAATTGTCAGAAAATGATTCTCGACACGCAATTAAAGTTTTACGTTTCAAGAAAAACGATCTAATTTCTGTAGTTAACGGCAAAGGGATTTTTGGTAAAGGACAAATTATTGAGGCTAATCCAAAAAAAACTAAAATAAAAATTATTCAAACTAAAAAAAGTAAAATGCCAACTTATTTAGGTCTTGCTTTTTGCCCTCTGAAAAGTAATGAACGTAATTCTTTTATAATTGAAAAAGCAACTGAGATTGGTGTTACAGACTTTTATCCTATAATATCTCAAAATTCAGAAAGAAGAAAATGGAATGAAACTAAATATGAAAAAATATTAATTGCTTCATTAAAACAAACTGGAAGGCATTGGCTCCCCAATATTCACGGGATTGAGACATATAATAGTTTTATTAGTCGTGAAGAGCTTCCAAATTTAAAATTTTTAGCCCATTGTAAAGATCGATTAAAATTAAACCTAAAAAAATTAGTAGATTCCTCTAAGCACCAAATCATTGTTATTGGACCAGAAGGAGATTTCACATTGGAAGAAATTGATAAAGCAGTAACAAATAACTTTAAAATGATAAGTCTTGGGGAAAATAGACTAAGAACGGAAACAGCTTGTATAGTTAGCTTGTCAGTTATGAAATTATAAAAAATTAACTAAATACCTGTGAAGTTAAAAGGAGATATTTTCATTAATTCTTCTTTTATCTTAGATGAAACCTTCAAATTGTTTATAAATAGTGAAATTGATTTTTGAGATATTTTTTCATTTTTCCTAGTTAAATCCTTTAGAAGTTCATAGGGATTTTCAACTCCTTCTCTACGAAGAACAGTTTGAATAGCTTCAGCTACCACTACCCAGTTATTTTCTAAATCTTTGTTAATAGCTTGTTGGTTTAAAAGAAGTTTATTTAAACCTTTTGTAGTAGAAGTAATAGCGATTAATCCATGAGCAAAAGGAACACCAACATTTCTCAAAACTGTACTATCTGTTAAGTCACGTTGTAATCTACTAATAGGCAGTTTTGAACTGAGGTGCTCTAAAAATGCATTAGCTATTCCTAAATTTCCTTCTGAATTTTCAAAATCAATTGGATTTACTTTATGAGGCATTGCAGAAGAACCAATTTCTCCCTTTTTAATTTTCTGTTTAAAATAATCCATTGAAATATAAGTCCACATATCTCTATTTAAATCAATTATAATGGTATTAATTCTTTTAATCACATCAAATAATGCAGCTAGATGATCATAATGTTCTATTTGGGTAGTTGTTTGAGATCTTTGTAGATTTAATTTTCTTGAAAGAAAGTTATTAGCAAATTTTATCCAGTCTACGTGTGGGTATGCCACGTGATGAGCATTAAAATTTCCTGTTGCACCACCAAATTTACCAGCGTGAATTGAGGAAATTAAAATTTCTTTTTGTTGATTTAATCTTTCAACAAAAACATAAATCTCTTTCCCTAACCTTGTTGGGGAAGCAGGTTGACCATGAGTTTTTGCTAGCATTGGAATAGCTTTCCAATCTGATGCTAATTTTGACAAATCATTAATGAGATTATTAATCTCCGGAATATAAACCTCATTTAAAGCATCTAAAATAGACATTGGAATAGCAGTATTATTTATATCTTGAGATGTTAATCCAAAATGAATAAATTCTTTTTCAGATCCAAAACCATCTATTTCCATTCTATCTTTTATAAAGTATTCTACAGCTTTTACATCATGATTGGTAATGGCTTCAATATTTTTCACTTTTTTAGCATCTTCAATATTAAAATCTTTATAATAAGCTCTTAGTGTTTTGAACTTAGAAATCTCGATATCATTTAATTCATCAAGGGGCAACTCACATAAGGAAATGAAATATTCTATTTCTACTTTTATTCTATAACGTATTAGAGAAGCTTCTGAAAAATATTTCTGAAACTCTTTTGTTTTATGTTGGTATCTCCCATCAATTGGACTTATGGAATTTAAAGAATCGTTAGCCATTTAATAAATTTATTATTACAAATTTAACAATAAGCTTATTAGAAAACTAAAAAACTACGAATACCATTATATTTAATTAATTTTAAGTTTTAATAAAATATGAAATCTAAATTTTTATATAATTTTTTCTTCTTAATAGCTTTTATTTCTATTTCCTACAAAAGCTTTTATGGCCAAGAAAATAATATTCTTAATAAAACTAAAACACAAATAAAACTAACTGAATCTAAACAATTATTCTTCCAAGGTAATATTAAAAATTCGCTATTAAATTATAAAGAAATTATTGCATTAAATCCTTTAAATTCTAAAGCGCAATTTGGAGCAGCTAATTGTTATTACAAGTTAAACGATTATAAAAATGCCAGGTATCATATTGATATGGCATTTAAAAATGATCCAAAAGCAGATGAAGATTTATATTATTTAATGGGGGAAATTTATTTTAGGATTGGAGCCTTAGAAAAGGCTAAAATCTATTTCGAGAAATTTAAAACCATTTGCTCAAAACAAAAGTTAAAAGAATATAATATTACTCTTAAAATAAAACAATTAGAATATTCAAAGAATAGTTTAAATAATTCTAATGATCAAATTAAGATTTCTAATATGGGCCCAATATTGAACTCCAAAGGTCCAGAGTATGCACCATCTATAAGTAATGATGGAAAATATTTAATGTTTACTTCAAGAAGACCTGATACTAAAGGAGGTAATATAGACCAGTATTATGATCATCAATATTTTTCTGATATATACTTATCAAAATTGGATACTGTTACTAATAATTGGTCAAAACCATCTAATAAGTTAGGAAAAATAAATACGGAATTTTACGATGCTTCCCTAAGTTTTAAATCCGATAATTCTATTATTATATATAGAAATATTATGAATGTAACAAAAAGTGGAGATATTTATGAAGCTTCCTATACCAAGAATGATAGTTGGTCTTCTCCCAAACCCATTTTGTACAAAGATAAAACTATAAGTAATAAAATAAATAGTTCCTATTTTGAAAGTTCAGCAAGTATTACTGAAGATGAATCTTATATTTATTTTGTATCTGAAAGAGCTTCTGGATTTGGGAAAACTGATATTTATTGCGTAAAAAAAGTTGGTAAAAGTTATTTAGAGCCCATTAATCTTGGAGATAGAATAAATACCGCTGGAGATGAAAAATGTGTATTTGTCCATCCTAATGGGAAAATATTATTTTTTACTTCAAACGGAAGAGAAGAAAGTGTAGGAAGCTATGATATTTACTATTGTACAGGTGGTTTCGGAAATTGGAGTAAGCCTGTGAATATGGGAAGGCCAATAAATACAACTTTAGAAGAGAAGACCATCAATATTTCTAAAGATGGTAATACTGCATATGTAGGTGGCTACTATAACATAAATAATCAAGGTGATGCAGATTTATATAGAATAGATATTTCTAATCTCGAAATTCTTAAAAAATAATTTTAATAACTTACTTTTGTCCCCTAAAATTCACTAAATGAACTTTAAGTGTATAATAATTATACTGTTATCTACTTCTTTTCTTAATTCCTGTTCTGAAAAATTAATAGACTCAGAAAATAACTATATTGTTTCAAGTAAATCTATATCTAATATATTAGATAATGAAGATATTTATTGGATAATTGATAAAGATAGTATCCCACTCAATGTAAATTTTAACGAGGATTACTATGATTTTAAATGTAAAAATGGAAAAAGAGTTTTAAGAAAGAAAAAATTTAAATTATTCCCTTTGACAACCAAATATGATCATAAAAAAGCTAAAGAGATTATTTCTTATAATGAGGAACTTAAAAAAAATAATCTTTTAGGAGTTTTTAGCAAATTAATTACTTTAAGCGATAACAAATATTTATTTCAAGAAGAAATAGGAAAAAGATTTATTGAATCTAATTCTAAAAGAGAGGGGATTATTATTAAAACAACCAATACTGACTCTTTAAAAATAGAAGGCACAAAAGGCGAAATTATTTTTACTGTCTACAAAAAAAGTATTGCTAATTATATCAATGATAATCTTATTGATTCGAAATATATTGACATGGATATTATTAATAGACATAATGAAATTTCAAAAAAGTTTAACATAAATTTTTATCCTAATTATTTTTATTTAAACCCTATCACCTCAAAGCTTGAAGCGATATTTCTAAATAAAGGTTATTTTAAAGAAAAAATATCTACGAAAACGGAAATAGTAAAATTCAAACCTTCACTAAACTATTTAAATCATTTTAATATAATTGATTCTAATTTGCTAACGCTAAAAAAAGATAAAACGATTATTAGCGAAAAATTAATTATCCCTAAAAACTTTTCTGTAAAAATAAATGCTGCTCAATCTATAGATTTTGTTGAAAGCGGATCCATTTTATCTTACAGTACTTTTAATATTAATGGAACTAAAGAAAATCCTGTAAAAATTTATTCATCTGATAGCAGTGGTCAAGGTTTACACATTATTCATGGTAATAGTACAAGCAAGGTAAATTATTTAGAATTCATAGATCAAACCGCGTTTTTAGATTCTACCAAAAATAATAATTGGAGTTTACCAAGCGCATTTACAGTCTACGGAGGAGAAATAAGTATAAATCATTCTATTTTCAAGAACTTGTCTAGTGAAGACGCTGTAAATTTGTTCAGATGTAAATATACTTTTACAGATTCTAAAATAGAAAATACTTTTTCAGACGCTTTGGATGCTGACTTTAGCTCTGGAAAGATTATTAACTCCTACTTTATAAATTGTGGTAATGACGGAGTAGATATTTCTGGTGGTATTTTATCACTATCAAATAGTTACTTTAATAATATTTTGGATAAAGCTATAAGTGCTGGTGAGCAAAGTGTTTTAAATGTATCCAATTGCAAAATCGAGAATTCTGATATGGGTTTAATATCAAAAGATTTATCGATAGCAGAATCTGAAAATAATGAGTTTTCAAATTGTGAAATCGCTTATTGTGCGTTTCAGAAAAAAGGAGAGTTTGGATCAGGAAATATTCAAACTTATAATGATACTTTAATAAATTGTTCTTTAGCACATCTTATAGAGACTAACTCAAAACTTGTAATTAACAATAAAGAAATTCATATTTTCCAAAATAATGTAATAGATTATCTTTATGGGAAAAAATATGGCAAAGCAACTGTTAAATAATTATTTATTTTTTAAACCTTGTTAAATATTCAAACCATTTTGCACAATTACCAACCCATTACATTATCTAAGATGGATGAAGTTGCTTTAATGGAACGTGTTGATGATAAATACACTATTTCTTATGAAGAATTAAAAAATATTTTAGACAATATAAGTAATGAATACTTTTGTTTAGAAATTGACGGAAAAAGATCATTTTCTTATCAAACTGAATACTTAGACACTTCAGAAAATATACTATTTAAAAACCATCAAAATGGAAAATTAAATAGATATAAAATTAGGTTTAGAGATTATATTGAATCCAAAAAAACATTTTTAGAAATAAAATTTAAGTCTAATAAGGGAGTCACCAAAAAAACTCGTATTAGAATACCATTCCAAAAAAAAAATATCACTGAAATTTGTAAAGAATTTATAGAAAGTAAAACACCATACTTAACAGAAAATCTATCTATTAAAGTGAAAAATAATTTTGAAAGAATTACTTTGGTAAACTTAGTTAGTAAAGAAAGAGTTACTTTAGATTTTAATTTAAAGTTTAGTAATCCTAATTTAGGAACTGAATCTAAACTTGATAATATTGGAATTATAGAAATTAAAAGAGAAAAAGGAAATAAAAAATCCCAGTTATTATCAATTTTAAAAAAGGAAAGAATAAGACCAACTAGATTCAGTAAGTATACTATTGGATCCTGTTTATTAGATTCTAATTTAAAATATAATAACTTTAAAAAGAAACTATTATTTATAAATAAATTATCATAGTATGCAACTATATGGAATTGATTTTTTTGATTTAGATGACTTCTCTAAACTGTTATTCAAGTTTGGAATTAACTTCATTTTCTTAACTATTATTGTAAGGCTAATTTATTACAGAATTAAAGATGATAAAGACTATGTATTTACTTTTTTCATGTTTAATATTCTTACTTTTTTCATTTGCTTTTTGCTTAGAAAAGTCCCTATGGAAATGGGGTTTGCTTTAGGCCTATTTGCTGTTTTTGGCATATTGAGATATCGAACTGAAGCAATTCCTATTAGGCAAATGACTTACCTTTTCATTGTAATTGGAATATCAATGATTAATGCACTTTCCAATAAATCTATAAGTATTTTTGAGTTGTTATTTACCAACGGTTTTACAGTACTAATTACTTATTTAATTGACAGGGTTTGGTTTCAAACTATAGAAGAATCAAAAAGTATATTATATGAAAAAATTGATTTAATAAAACCTGATAATCAAGAAAGTTTAATTCAAGATCTTAAAGAAAGAACTGGTCTTCCTATACATGCAGTGAAAATTGAAAAAATTGATTTCCTAAGAGACACTGCTTCAATAACGATATATTACAATAGACAATAAGTGAAAAATATTTTTTCTTGTTTTCTTCTTGTTTTCATTTTGTGTAAATGTGAATTTAAAGAAAAAGAAAGCTTTAATAACGATATAAATTCATTATATGCTGTTATTGAAATTCCTGCAGGGACAAATATTAAATATGAGTACAATTATGATTCTCAGAGTTTTGATGTAGACGTTGTGAATGGGCAAAAAAGAATAATCAATTATCTTCCATATCCCGGGAATTATGGTTTTATAGAAAATACTTTTATGGATCCATCTTTAGGGGGAGACGGTGACGCACTAGATGTATTAGTAATTTGTGAGTCTTTAAATCAAAGTAAAAAAATAAAAATTGACCCCATTGGTATAATTAAGTTATTGGATGATGGAGAAGAGGATCATAAAATAATAGCAATTCCTAACAATGATCAAGAAAGTTTCATGTCAGATTCTATTCCTGAGTCTGTAAAAATTATTCTAAAAACTTGGTTTTCTAATTACAAAGGATTTGGTGAAATGCAGTTTATTTCTTGGGGAGATAAAAAAGAAGCTTTAAAAGAAATTAAAAAGTGGAAACTTTAAGTTTTAGAACATCCTTAATTTCTTAATAGCTTAATTAATTATTAGTTAGATAAATTGAAATCTGCAATAATAACAATGATATATTGGCTTAGAAAGTTTTAGTTTTTTATTAATTCTAATCTTAATAAATTTAAAACGGAAAGTGATGAAACATGTATATTTCTTTCTCTGTTATAACCTAAAGTTAATTTTTTAGAAATCACTTTATCTTTATTAGCAACAGCAATCCACACTGTTCCTACTGGTTTTTCATTGGTTCCTCCACTTGGACCAGCAATTCCAGAGGTTGAAATTCCGTAGTCAGAATTAAATTTAACTCTAACATTTGCTGCCATTTGCTCCACTACTTCTTGGCTTACAGCACCGAATTTATCAATATTTTGTTCATTTACATCCAATAATTCTGACTTCGATTGATTAGTATAAGAGATAATACTCCCATTAAAATAAGATGAACTTCCACTTACACTTGTGAGCATTTTGGCGACTGATCCTCCTGTACAACTCTCAGCTGTTGAAAGCGTTTGATTTTTGTCTTTTAGTAATTCTCCTACTACACCCTCCATAGTAGCATTTCCGTAACCATAAATTTGATCGGGAATTAATGCTTTTAATTCATTAATAACTTCATCTAATTTTCTTTCTAAAATTAGTTTGTCTAAACCAACAATAGATAGTCTTAATTTAACAATCCCAGGTGAAGGTAAATAAGCTAATTTTATATTATCACTAACCAAATTGTCTTCCCATAACTTAATAATTTCTGCTAAAAAAGATTCTCCCATACCATGAGTACGTATGGTTTTACTCATAACAACAGTTTTACCACCCATTTTTGACAATAATTTTGGAAAGACATGCTCTTGCATAATTCCTTTCATTTCGTAAGGAACACCAGGAAGTGATATATATATTACGTCATCTTTTTCAAACCACATACCGCTAGCAGTTCCTCTGGAATTATTAAGAATTTTACAAGATTTTGGAAGTAATGCTTGATCCAAATTAGATTTTAGTATTGGACGGTTTACACTTTTAAAATAATCTATAATCTGACTTTCAATATCTTTATTTAATTCTAGCGATGTATTGAAATATTTTGTTAAAGTATGTTTTGTAATATCATCTTTAGTAGGTCCTAAACCTCCAGTTATAATAATAATATTAGATCTTTTAGCCGCATTATTAAGAGCTTGAATAATATCATTTTTATTATCTGGGATAACTGCACCATGAGCAATTGTAAATCCAAGATTATTAAGTTGTTCTCCAATCCAAGAAGCATTAGTATTAATGGTTTGACCAATTAATAGTTCATCACCTATTGATATAACATCACATTTCATTTGGTTAAATTAAAATTAACTTTTGGAAAAATTGAATTAGTTTGGCAATATTTTTGATACATTCATATAAAAAAATAATATGAAAATATATAACATAAGATTTGTATTAGTTTTTTTGATTTTTTGTTTTTTAAATAGTGTGAAAAGTCAAATTAATGTCAATAAACTTTCTAAAAAAGTAAAAAGTCAAATACCTATCAAAAAAAACGAAAGCGGTACTGTTCTCAGTAATGAGGAAGTGATAAAAGGATTAAAAGAAGCCCTTAATATTGGAATAAAAAAAAGTACTGAAAAAGCATCAGCTATAGGTGGTTTTTTAAAAAATGATTTAATTAGAATTCCTTTTCCTCCAGAAGCAAAAATTGTAAGAGATAAAGCAATGCAATGGGGTTTAGATAATAAGGTAGAAAAATTTGAGCAAACATTAAACGAAGCGGCTGAAGAAGCTTGTAAAACTGCCACTCCAATATTTATTAATGCAGTAAAAAACATGAGTGTTATTGATGGGTTTAAAATTTTAAAAGGAGATGATATTGCTGCAACAAATTATTTGAAGAAAGAAACAAGTTTAGAACTATATAATTTATTTATACCTGAAGTTAAAAAAGCAATTGAAAAAGTAAGTTTAACTGCCTATTGGGATCCATTAGTTAAAAAATACAATCAAACAACGAGAATAACAGGAAAAGAGAAGATAGAAACAGATTTAAATAAATATGTGACTGAAAGAGCACTTGATGGACTATTTAAACTAGTTGAAATTCAAGAAAAAGAAATTAGGAAAAATCCACTTAAAAGAACTTCTGAAATTTTGAAAAAAGTTTTTAGTTCATTAGATCCCTGACAAAATAATTTTATTTAAATTTAAGAGATGCAGCAAGAAGCTAATTTTTTTAAAGATTATATACCATCTACTGAGTTAATTATAACAAAAGAAGGAAGAATTTACCATTTAGACCTTCTTCCAGAAGATATTGGGGATACTATTATTTTAGTTGGAGACCAAGAAAGAGTACCAACAATTTCAAAATATTTTGATAGAATTGAAGTTAGAAGATCTAAAAGAGAATTTATAACTCATACTGGACTTTTTAAAAACAAACGTATTTCTGTTATTTCAACTGGAATTGGATGTGACAATATAGATATAGTAATTAATGAGTTAGATGCTTTGGTAAATATAGATTTTGAAAAAAAATCTACAAAGAAAGAGCATAGGTCTTTAGATATCATTAGAATTGGTACTTGTGGAGCTTTACAAAAAGAAATACCTGTGGATGAATTTGTATTATCAACATATGGTTTAGGTTTTGACGGATTATTGGCTTTTTACAGTCCTGTATATGAAGATGATGAAAATGCACTTCAAAAAGCGTTCTTACAACAAACTCCATGGCCAAATCATGCAAATCATCCTTATTTTGTCCGGGGAAGTAAAATTCTTTCTGAAAAAATTGGAAAAAATATGCATCATGGAATTACAGCTACAGCAAATGGGTTCTATGGTCCACAAGGTAGAAGTTTAAGACTCAAAACAAAGCTTCCTGACATGAATAAATTCCTAAATAGATTTGACTATAAAAACCAAAAAATATTAAACTTTGAGATGGAAACTTCCGCACTTTATGGCTTAAGCGCTATGCTTGGTCATCATGCCTGTACGGTATGTGCTGTAATTGGTAATAGGTTTTCAAATACTTTTTCAAATGACTATAAAAAAGCAGTTGATAATTTGGTATCCACAGTATTACAAAGAATTTAATTAAAAGCAAAACCTTTATATAATATTTACGTTTAATAAAGTGAATGAAAAATTTTAAAGAGATAGCTGCATTAGTAAGTTTATTGGATGACCCTGATGTGAAAATTTACAATTTGGTTAAAAGTCAATTACTTAATGTTGGAAATGATTGTATTCCGCTACTAGAAAAAGCGAATTTTGAAAACGATTTGGACGAGATTTACCAGTCCCGAATAAAGGGATTAACCCATGAAATAAAACTTAATGAAATTCTATGTAAGCATAAAGATTGGATACATCATCCTGTAAATTTAATTGATGGTGTTAATCAAATAGATCAATATTTTTTCCCAAATATTACCAGATACTATATTGAGAACGAAATAAAAAATATAGTATCGGAAATATCAAATAGATTAATAGAAAACATGTCTGCTTTGGAAAAAATAAGTGTTATAAATGATGTGCTGTATGATGAATATAAATTTAGAGGAGATAAAAGAGACTATCATTCTGCAGAAAATTCTTCTTTTGGAAAATTACTACAAAATAAAAAAGGAAATCCGTTAACTAATTCTATATTATATATTGAAATAGCTAGACAATTAAATCTTCCTGTAATGGGAATCAATCTTCCTAATCATTTTATTGTTGGTTTCTTGAATAAAAAAGATATTAATCAATTCCCTAGTGGATATAGTTTTAAAAAAGAAGATGTTATGTTTTACATCAATCCTTTTAGTCAAGGCGTTATTTTGAAAAAACAAGATATTCAAGACTTTATACAGCAAACCAATGTTATTAATAATGAGTATTATTATACACCATGCCCATTTACACATATTACTAAAAGAATGTTGACAAATCTTAACTTCAGTTTTAAAAAATCAGATGATGTGTTGAAAAAAAGTGATTTAAAAAATATAATCAATCTTTACAAAGCATCAATTTAGTTAGTATATAGCAATGTATTTATCAGACATTATTTTAATTTCATCCATTAATTCATCATTTTAATCATTAATTTTAATGCAAATCAATTTAGTCATTAATCATTATATAATTTTAACTAAATTTAAAATGTAGATGGATTTTAAAAAATCTATAGAAAATATTTATAATAGTTCAGAGCAAACTATTAAAGAAAGTAAAGGAGCTATATTTTTATCTCACTTTGGTGAATTAAATTCCGATAAAATTTCACAATTAATTGAAGCTTCTGAATCTAAATTATTTGAAATAGGGGCCGCTAAAAGAAATATTAAAAATATTTTTAATATCATAATAGAAGGCTTACAAAATATTAAAAATCATGGTGAGTTTTCTATTGATAATAAACAATATGCATTTTTTAATTTAGCAAGTTTTGAGGAAGCTTATATATGCTTATTCGCTAATTTAATAAGCAATGACAAAATTGGAGGATTATTTAAAAATATTGACCATTTAAATACCTTAGATAAACCTGAATTAAAGTCTATTTATTTAAAGACCCTTACTAATGGACAGATCTCTAAAAAAGGGGGTGCTGGATTAGGAGTAATAATTATGGCTATGAAATCTAAAAATAATATAGTTTATAATTCATTTCCCATAAATGAAGAATTTTCTATAATTGAGTTAAGTATTAAAGTGGATAAACTCTAACTATATTACTTAATAAAATAACTTACTTTTTTTATTTTCTTCCAATTTCCTTTTGTGAAATCTGGTATTTTCATTGGCTCACTGCCTTTATTTACAGACTTTTTAGAAAGTTCGACTATTGAAGACCACTCTGCAGCATCATAAACATCCATATCAAGCGGTAGTCCGTTTCTAAGACAATATATCAATCTATAGTCCATAATATAATCCATTCCACCATGCCCCCCTATATCTTTAGCTATTTGCTTAATATTTTTTATAACAGAAGGTTGATATTTCATAATGGTATCATTAATATCATTTGAACTTAATGAGTGATGAGAGTTTGGTGAGAAAGTCATGGATTTTATTGGATATTTTTGGATAAACCCCTCTGTACCGCTAACAGTAAAAAGTCTAGAATATGGCCTTGGACTAGTTACATCGTGTTGTAACATAATGGTCTTACCATTATTGGTATGAATTAATGTTGTATTCATATCTCCCTTATTAAATGTTTCACCTTCCCATTTACTACTAGTGGATGGGTTTTCATTTAAATATTTGCTTAAGCCATATTGATTGCTCGACATAGATACTAAATGTGTCATTCTATCTCCTCTATGTATGTTAAGTAAATGTGCCAAGGGTCCTAAGCCGTGAGTAGGATAAGTATTGCCATCAGTTTTTTTAATATTTCTAAGCCTCCAATTATTCCAATAGTATGTTTCACTAAAGTTTAAAGATCTTAAATCATGAATATAGGCTCCCTCCGCATGAACTAACTCCCCAAATAAATTATTTTGAGCCATATTTAACGTTGCTATTTCAAAAAAATCATACATGCAATTTTCAAGCTGAATACAGTGTTTTTTAGTCTTTTCAGCTGTTTTTACCAATTGCCAACATTCTTTTAATGTTAGAGCAGCTGGAACTTCTACAGCTACGTGTTTATCATTTTCCATGGCATAAACTGCGATAGGAGTATGCAATTCCCAGTGGGTACATACATAGATAAGATTAATATCATTTCTTTGACATATATTTTTCCAATCATTATTACCATAATATTTCTCTGGTTTTGAGTAAGAATAGTTTTTAAAATACTTGGTATATGCTTCCTTAACTTTATTAGTATCTATATCCGCAATAGCAATAATTTTTACTGCTTTAATTTTTGAAAGTCTGTGAAGAGCCATCTGACCACGGTTACCAAGTCCTATAACTGCAACCCTTACAGTATCTATTGGATCACATTTAAGATGAAGAACGTTGTTTGAATTTTGATATTGTAAGTTATCCCATTGAACAAAAAGCTTTTCAGTTGTAACAGAACTATTATTTTGCTGAGAAAATGTAAAAATTGTAGTGAAAAAAAAAGTAAGAAATAAAAGCTGTTTAAAGGTATTAATTTCAAACTTAAGGTATTTTGAAACTAAGTATTTAGATGCCATTTGATTAATATTTACTTTACTAATTGTTTTTTTGAAGGAGAAAATTTAGTTAAGGTTATTCCGTCGACTGCCTTCTCGTATTCATTCATAGTTGGAGTTCGACCCAGAATTGTTGATAATACTACTACAGGAGTTGATGACAATAATGATTCTCCTTTTTTCTCACTAGAATCTTTAACGACTCTACCCTGAAATAAACGAGTTGACGTAGCAATAACAGTATCTCCTGGTTCAGCTTTTTCTTGATTCCCCATACACAAGTTACAACCTGGTCTTTCTAAATATAGCATATTTTCATATTTAGTTCTTGCTAATCCCTTAGGTGCATTATCATCAAAAATAAACCCAGAATATTTTTCTAATACATGCCAATCACCTTCTACCTTTAATTCATCAACAATGTTATATGTTGGTGGAGCTACAACTAGAGGAGCTGCAAATTCAACTTTACCATATTGATCTTCAATATTTTTTAACATTTTTGCTAAGATTTGCATGTCTCCTTTATGTACCATGCAGGAACCTATAAATCCAAGATCTACTTTCTTTTTTCCACCATAATATGATAACGGCCTTATTGTGTCATGAGTATATCTTTTTGAAACATCATCATTATTCACATCAGGATCTGCAATCATTGGCTCAGCAATTTCATCTAAATCTATTTCTACCTCAGCATAATATTTAGCATTGTTATCTGGTCTTAGAGCTGGCTTTTCACCACTATTTATTTCATCAATTCTTTTGTTTGCTTTATCTACTAAACCTTGAAGAACAGATTTTTCATTATCCATTCCCTTTTCAATCATAATTTGGATTCTATTCTTAGCAATTTCTAATGAATCAACTAAAGTTTTGTTTTCAGAAATACATATTGACGCTTTAGCTTTCATTTCAGCAGTCCAATCTGTAAATGTAAATGCTTGATCAGAGTTGAGTGTTCCTAAATGAACCTCAATTATTCTTCCTTGAAAAACGTTTTCGCCATCAAATTTCTGGAGCATTTGAGATTGGGTTGCATGAACTACATCTCGAAAATCCATAAAGCTTCTCATTTTTCCTTTAAAAGTTACTTTCACAGATTCTGGGATGGGCATTGAAGCTTCACCAGTAGCTAAGGCTAAAGCAACTGTTCCTGAATCAGCTCCAAAAGCAACACCTTTTGACATTCTTGTGTGGGAATCTCCTCCAATAATAATCGCCCAGTCATCAATTGCTAAATCATTTAATACTTTATGAATTACGTCAGTCATTGGGTGATAATCTCCTTTAGGATCTCTTGCGGTTATTAAACCAAATTCATTCATGAAATTCATTAATCTTGGAATATTAACTTGCGCCTTCTCATCCCAAACAGATGCAGTGTGACAGCCTGATTGGTAAGCTCCATCAATTACAGGTGAAATAATTGTAGCTGCCATAGATTCTAATTCCTGCGAAGTCATTAACCCAGTAGTATCTTGAGATCCAACAATATTTACTTCTACTCTTACATATGACCCTGCATGTAATGGTTCTTTTGATGTTATTCCCACCGCATTTTTGTTGAAAATTTTCTCTACGGCCGTAAGACCCTGATCTTTAATTGAGATTTCTTTAGACAAAGCATAAACAACGGGGGCATTTAGTCCTAAAGTTTTTGAAGCAAAAGATTGTAATTTTTTTCCAAAAACAACGGCATAAGACCCCTTTGCTTTTATAAACTCCATTTTTTGAGGAGTTAAGGATGATGAAATATCAATTAACTCTTTATCACTATTATATAATTTTTTGGTTTTTGTATTAATTGTTAAAACGGTTCCTGTTTTAATTGAATAAGTCTGTTTCAAGATAGGTTCTCCATCATCATCATTAATAGTATTGCCATTTTCGTCTTTTTGCTTAACCCAGTTTTTCAAGTCAATACCTATTCCTCCTGTTACTCCAACAGTAGTTAGAAAAATTGGAGAAATACCATTTGTACCAGCGATTATTGGAGCAATATTTACAAATGGAATATATTTACTTGAAGGTAAACCTGTCCATAAAGCAACATTATTAACTCCTGACATTCTAGAAGAACCAACTCCCATTGTTCCCTTTTCTGCTATTAACATTACTTGTTTGTCAGGATGTGAATCTTTTAGGGAAAGTAATTCTTTCTGCATCTCCTTATTGTGCTCGAATATACTTTGTCCATGCAACTCTCTATCAGACCGTGAATGAGCATCAGCTCCTGGCGAAAGTAGGTCAGTAGAAATGTCACCTGTTCCAGCTACAAATGTAACAACATCTATTTTTTCAGCAACTTCAGGTAATTTTGTGAAAAATTCAGCTTTTAAATAACTCTCTAGTAAACTTTTAGCAATAGCATTTCCTGCCTTATAAGATTTTTTTAAACGATCTGTATCAGCATCATAAAGGAAAACTTGAGTTTTAAGAATTTTCTCTGAATCCTTGGCAATTTTTAAATTTTCACCTAATGCTAAATCAAGAAGAACTTTAACAGAAGGGCCCCCTTTCATATGGGATAATAATTCAAATGCAAAGCCTGACGAAATTTCTTGAACAACTAAACTTCCAAGAATAATTTCTTTTAAAAATTGAGCTTTAACTAAAGCTGCACTTGTGGTTCCTGGAAGAGTATTGTAAATAAAGAAATTAACAGCTTTTTTTCGGTCAGAACTATTTACATCTTTAATTTGAGAAATAATTTCATTTAAAAGATCAGCACTATCAATAGGGAGAGGATTTAAACCATGTTTTTTTCTAATTTCAATATCTGTAATGTAATCTTCGTAAATACTCATAACAAAATTATTTTAACAATATGAAGGTACTTAACATACCTATTATAAAAGGAACATAAAAATAATAAATAAAAAAGTTAAAGAGTGTAAATAACAAGTTCATTTACATAATTAAGAATGATTATAAGGAACTTTATCATTTTGGAGTAAGATTTTTTTAATCTCTTTTAAATTTTCAACTTCTCTCCATATACTTAAGTTATGTTTTTTTTGATTTGGGTTGTAGTAAATAGCTTTCATATTAACATTGAGAGCTCCACTTATATCTGTATTGATGTCATCTCCAATCATAACCGAATTTTCAATTACTGCATTTGTTTTGTTTAAAGCATATTCAAATATTTTGGGGTTTGGTTTTTTAGCTCCAGCCATCTCTGAGGTAATTATATGATCAAAAAAATGAGTTAAGCCTGATTCACGTAACTTAATATGTTGAACCTCTTCAAAACCATTGGTTATTATATGAAGTTTAAAACGATTATTTAACGCATTTAGCAATTCGTTGGTAAAGGGAATTAACTTGGTTCTGTAGGGTGAGTTACTAACATAATCATCACCAATTTTTTCAGCTAATTTTTGATTAACTATTCCAAAATATTCTAGTGTAAGTAGAAATCTTTCTGATCTTAGTTCTTCTTTTGACAACTGATTTAATCTATATTTTTCCCAACAACTTTCGTTAATTTTTTTATAAACCTTTATAAACTCTTTAGATAGTGAAATTCCCAACTGATGAAGAGAATGAGCATGATATAGATTGGTAAGCTCTTCATAAGAATTGGTTTCAAAATCCCATAAAGTTCTATCTAAATCGAAGAATACGTGTTCAATATCCATTATTCAAAAAAAGTAAATATGCTATCATTTAAATAGGCTAATAAAAATGCCATTACTACTAATAAAATTGATACATACCAATAAGTTTTTTTATCATCTCCAAAAAACTTTACTGTGACAACGGTTCCAATAGGGATTGACAAGAATAAGGGAGCACAAGTGCAAACTAATAAAAACCCAGTTTTGGATTGTTTCATCTTAATTAAAATTCTATTTCTTCTTTTAAATATTTTTCTTTTTTTATTTTTAGGACTAGCTGATTTCTTGTTGTCACCAAAATAAACTTTTTTTGAAATAAAGTAAAAAATATTAAAACAAGATATAGCTCCTAAAGAAGATGCTAAAAAAACTTCATCAACAGAAAGTTGAGGGTAAGTAGCAAAAGCTATAGTAGCTGTTACTAAAAATTTAACATGAGCTAGAAAGAAGACATACAATAATGCTATCCAACTCATTAATCATCTTTTTCACCAAATGCTAAATCCCCAGCGTCTCCCAGTCCCGGTACAATATAAGACTGCGTTGTCATTTTTGGATCTATTCCTCCAATCCATAGGGTGGTATTATTAGGGAAATTTTCAGAAACTAAATCAATACCCTTTTGACTGCCAATAACACTTACAATGTGAATTTTTGCTGGATTTCCCTTTTTTAATAATGCATTATAAGCTAAAACCATTGATTGTCCTGAAGCTAACATAGTATCTGACAACAATACTACTTTCCCTTCAACGCTAGGACTTGCTAAGTACTCTATTTCCACTTCAAAGTCGTTGGCATTAGAATGCTTTCTGTACGCTGAAATAAAGCAATTTTCGGCACTATCAAAATAGTTTAATAACCCTGTATGAAGTGGCAGCCCAGCCCTTAGAATGGTTGCTAAAACTAAATTATCTTTAGGTACATCTGTTTGGGAAACACCCAAAGGAGTATTAGTTGTTAAAGTTTGATAAGCTAATTTTTTAGAAATTTCGTAAGCAGTTATTTCACCTATTCTCTCCAAATTTTTTCTAAACCTCATACTATCTTTTTGAACCTGAGAATCACGTAATTCAGAAAGGAATTTATTATATAATGAGGAGTATTCACTGAAGTTATAAATTTTCATTTGATAAATTTAAGTAAGAAAAATGGATTAATCTAACCATGTTGATTCAAAGACCTCCCTCCAACCAAACCATCTATCTTGATTACTTAAAGATTCATTATGCCATATACTAGTAAATTGACCCTCAACATTTTTTACTTGTTTTTTAATATCCTTTATGACTTGAATAGATTGTTTTGGATTATATTTTAATTTGTCATTTAATACGCCGTCCATATAAACAAATGGAACTATTTTAAGATCTGTTATTTCCTCTTTATCTAAATCATAAAAGTAAAAAGGAGTACAAGTACCTGCTCTAAAACCTAATCGATCTGCGTATCCCATACTAAAATCTTTTTTAATACCCAATTTTTCTAAAATTTGATAGGAATTAGGAAATGAAAATCTTAAATAATGAAATCTTGAAAAATCTACAACTTCACTGGTGACTAAATTTAATTTTGATATTTCCTTTTTAATAATTGTTTCGTTATTGAATGAACTATACGACGGGTGTATTCCAATGCTATGAGTTTTTGCGAGAGATTGTATTAATCTCATAAAGATGGTGTTTTGAGGACTAATATTCTTGTCCATTTTGCCATAGTCTCCTAATAAAAAGAAAAATATTGCTTTTAATTTATGAATCTTTAAGAATTGATTCATATAAGTATAATTATCATAAGGATCACTTTTGAAGCCAAATAGAACATTAAATCTTTGGCTTATTTTAAAAGTTCTCAAATAATATAAATCTTTTAAAAACCCACCAATGTACCTTAAACCACCTTTATTTTTAAAGGCGTATGCATTATCAATATCAAAAGTGCAATATTGAAAGAATTTCTTAGATGAAATTAAATTAGATTTAAATAGTTTATTTATCTTTTTTAAAAGATCCATACACCAAATATCAATCAGTGGTTTTTCTTCAAATTTAAATTTAACTAAAAATGAGTTTTTAGATATAAATCTTTGATGCTGATCAAGGTTTGATGAATCGTATTCCTCCATTCTACTTATTAGAAAAAAAACTGCACTAAAAATATCGAATGAATGATGACCTTCTTTTGACGGAAAAAAATGTTTATCTACAATATATTTTAAAAAATCTCTTTTACCATTAATTAAAAAATCAGAGGGATATATATGATAATTTTCCTGTTCTATTTTTTCTTTTGAATAATTAATTATAATTCCATTTAATCCTTCAACCTTATCTGTAAGAGTATAGTTTAGCTCTAACAAGTCTCTAAAAATAAATTCTATTACATATTTAATTCTAGAACCTAAATTGGGAGAATATATGTTAATCATGAAAATTGAGAAATAATTTCTTGGGCAATAAATGAAGCCGCATTTCCATCACCAAAAACAGTTGGAAAATTTAGTTTTTGATTAGTTAAAAAATAATTGGTTGAATTTAAAATTTTTTTAGGATCAGTATCTGTAATTATAGCACTTTTTGTTTCAACAATCTCTAACCATTCCGTCTGAGGCCTAAGTATAATACAAGGCTTTTTGAAAAAATAAGCTTCTTTTTGAACTCCTCCGCTATCTGTTATAATTAAATCCGAATTTTTTTCCAGAGCAATCATATCTAAAAACCCTGCAGGTGGGATAATCTTTAAAAGTTTAGATTTTTTAATTTTTTCTTGGGTAGATGAATCTAAAAGTTGATTCATCATTTTAGCAGTTCTTGGGTGAATTGGAATAATAATTTTAATTTGATGTTTATCAATTATTTCTAAAAAAGTATTGAACAAATCATTTATTTTTTTTGGTGAGTCAGTATTATCATTTCTGTGAACAGTTGCTAAAATGAATTTTTTATTTGTTAGAGATAACTCATTTATAATATTTGACTGGACGTCACTAATTTTAGAGAAATATAAACTATTATCATACATTACATCACCACAGTGGTAAATATTAGGATTATCTAAACTAGCTTTTTTATTTATATCGACTTTAAACCCTTCATTCCTTAAATTATCATATCCACTTTTTGTTGGAGAAAAAAGTAAAGTAGATACATGGTCACAAAGGATTCTGTTAACTTCTTCAGGCATTGTTTTATTAAAGGATCGTAAACCTGCTTCAATATGAATAATTGGTATGTGAATTTTTGATGCAGCTATAGCAGTAGCAATTGTAGAATTAGTATCTCCGTATACGATGACAGCATCTGGCTTATGATTCAATAAAACTTCTTCTACTTTTTGAATCATTATAGAGGTTTGAACTCCGTGAGAAGAAGAGCCTACTTTTAAGTTTATATGAGGACGGGGAATACCTAACTCTTTAAAAAATATTTGAGACATATTGTCATCATAATGTTGACCAGTATGGACAATAATTTCTTCAATTTGAGTGAATTTATTTTTTACTACTCTAGAAAAAGCTGCTGCTTTAATAATTTGAGGTCGGGCACCTACAATTGTTATAATTTTCATAGACTATATATGAACGCTTTTAGCTAAAATAATATTATAATACATTGTATTATGATTTTAAAAATTAATTATTGAATAAAAACACAGGTATTTGCTTATCTACTATGTTAAAAAGCTCTACAATATCATTATTTTTCATTCTAATACACCCATTAGAAGAAGGTTGACCAATCGATTTTTCATTTGTGGTTCCATGAATATATATCCCTCGTCTGTAGGAATCAACACCTTTTCCCTTATTAATATTATCTTCCTTACCCATTAATGTTATTAATCTTGTAGTCATTAAAACTCTCCTTTGATTTGGGGTTATACTGTCAATTTTCACAATTTTATTGGTATTTTTTTTATTTATAAATAAAGACCCTACTGGAGCATTAGCACCAATTTTTTGATGAACACAATGTAGCCCCAATGGAGTTTTTTTTGAGGATCTTTTATTCCCAGGTCCTCTCCTAGAAGTAGAAACTTTATAAATTTTTGAAATTACATTAGCCTCAAATAAATACAATCTTTGACGTTTAACTCCTACATAAATAAAATTATTTAGTTGTTCATTTGGATATTTTGCAGAGATATAGTCGATAATTAATTCACTCATTATTTCATTATCTTCATTCTGTGGATAGAAGAATTTAAGAAATAAAAAAAATAATATTATTAAAAAATTAGTTTTCATTATAAGCCAAAAAAAAAGAGCTTACAAGCTCTTTTATATTTTTGAATTCATTTAACTCTAAAGAGAATTTACTTTCCTAGTTAATTTTGACTTTAAGTTTGAAGCTTTATTTTTATGAATAATATTTTTATTCACAAGCTTATCAATCATAGATGTAACATAAAGTAAAAGCGAATTAGCTTCTTTTTTATCAGTAGTTTCTCTAAGTTTTTCAATAGCAGATCGTGTTGATTTGTGCTGATACTTGTTTCTTTCGGTCTTGTCTTTATTTGACCTTATTCTTTTTATTGCAGATTTATGGTTTGCCATATTGGTTTAATTTTAGTAGCCCGTAGGGGAATCGAACCCCTGTTTCCAGGATGAAAACCTGGCGTCCTAACCCCTAGACGAACGGGCCATTTTTTTTTAATGGTGCGCAAATTTAATTTTTTTTTCAGTTAGTCAAAAAAAAAACACTCCTATTTATACATAATTGGGTTTATATTTCATCATTATTGTTTTGAAATACAAATCCTAGCCTCTTTGCAGTTCTAAGTTTTAGGTTATCACCAACTTGTTTTACCTGATTTACTGAAACTTGGTTGACAAGATCATAATTGGGCACTAATAGGTCAAAATCTAATGAATATAGAATAGCAGATTGAACAATTGATTTTAATTTTTCTTTATCAATTATAGCATTAATAAAATCATTATATAAAAAACCTAATTGTCTTTTACCTTGAACCATAAAATGGTTTTCGTGATTAATAAAAAGTCTCCCTATTAAATAACCTAAATCATTTGACCTATTATACTTAAAAGAATCATTTAAAAAATTATAAACATTAATTAATCCACAAAATCCTCTATTAGGATTTTCAGAGAGATAACTTGACTTCCATAAGCTATTTTCTAAGCTAAATTTAAAAACATTAGAATGCATTTGAAAAACTAGTAAATCACCAGCAACCCTTAATTGTGCTTCGAACTCACCTGAATCTTTATATTCTATTATAACTCTTTCATCTACTTTAGTCATTTTATCATTTAAATCGTCTCCAATCTCCTTTAATACACTTTTAAGAACTTTAAAATTTAAAATTATATTACTAAATATATCTTGCTTTAATACACTTTTATCTTTAATTAAATTGAAAAGTAAATCTTGGTTTTTTTGATAATCCATTTATTAAAATTTAATATGCTCTTGCAAAAACAACTTTTTTGGAATTTAATTCACCTGAAAGAATACACTTTCCAGTACTATTTTCATCCAGTGGTATAAATCTAATAGTTGCTTTTGTCAATTCTTTAATTTTTAATTCTGTTTTAGAGTCTCCGTTCCAATAAGCCTCTACGAATCCACTTTTAGAGTTTAGTATATCATTCATTTCATCAATTGAAGAAGCAAATGAAGTGTTTTCTTTTAAAAATTTTGAAGATTTATTGAACAAATCCTTTTGAATTTGATCTAATAGATTTAATAAAGTGGTAGAAAGATTGTCTTGACTTACAATAGTCTTAGTCAAATCATCTCTTCTGGCTAATTCTACTGTATTATTTTCTAGGTCTCTAGGTCCGATAGCTATTCTAAGAGGCACACCCTTCATCTCATACTCTGCAAACTTCCACCCTGGCTTTTTATTATCATCGTCATCAAACTTAACAGAAATGTTTAACAACTCTAACTCTATCTTTAATTTTAAAGCATATTCTGAAATTTTATCAAATTGATCATGACTTTTATATATTGGGACAATAACTACCTGTATGGGAGCTAGTTTTGGTGGCAACACCAGTCCTTTATCATCCGAATGAGTCATAATTAAAGCACCCATAAGCCTTGTTGAAACCCCCCATGAAGTTGCCCATACATGATTCTTTTTCCCTTCTTTATCAGCGAATGTAACATCAAAAGCTTTCGCAAAATTTTGACCCAAAAAATGAGAGGTACCAGCTTGAAGAGCTTTACCGTCTTGCATTAATGCTTCAATACAATAGGTTTCTTCTGCACCCGCAAATCTTTCATTTTCTGTTTTCAATCCCTTTAAAACAGGCATTGCCATGTATTGTTCAGCAAACTGTGCATATACACCCAGCATTTTTTCAGTTTCTTCAATAGCTTCGTTCTTAGTTGCATGAGCGGTATGACCTTCTTGCCATAAAAACTCAGAGGTTCTTAAAAAAAGCCTTGTTCTCATCTCCCATCTAACAACATTCGCCCATTGGTTGACTAATATTGGTAAATCCCGGTAGGATTGAATCCATTTCTTATAGGTATTCCATATGATAGTTTCTGATGTAGGTCTAACAATAAGCTCTTCCTCTAGTTTTGCATCAGGATCTACTACAACCCCACTTCCATCTTCTGCATTTTTTAAACGATAATGTGTGACAACTGCACACTCTTTTGCAAAACCCTCAACATGATCAGCTTCTTTACTCAAATATGATTTTGGAATAAAAAGAGGAAAGTAGGCATTTTGATGACCAGTTTCCTTAAACATTATATCTAATTGGTCTTTTATTTTTTCCCAAATAGCATAACCATACGGTTTGATAATCATACAGCCTCTTACATCAGAGTGCTCTGCTAAATCAGCTTTAGTAACTAATTCGTTATACCATTTTGAAAAGTCCTCGCTTCTCTTTACTATACCCTTAGATGACATAAAAAAAATTATTGGACTAAATTACCAATTTAAAGAGTATAAGAAGTAATTGAAAGAAAATAAAATTAAGCGTTGAGAACTTTATTTAATTTTCTTTTCATTTTGGTGCTTTGTTCTTCAGCAAGTAAAGCATCTACAAGAATTCTTCCACTGTGCTCGTCGACAATGATTTTCTTTCTAGCAGCAATGTCTAATTGAACCTGAGGTGGTATTTTGATAAAAGAACCACCAGATGCTCCTCTTTCAACAGGAACAACAGCTAATCCGTTTTTGGAAGCTCCTCTAATTCTTTTATAAGCTTTTAAAAATCTTTCTTCAATTGATTTTGAAGCCTTTTCTGACTCATCTAACAATAGCTTTTCTTCTCTTTCAGTCTCAGAAATAATTTCCTTCAACTCGTTATTTTTGGCTTCTAAAGCTTCTTGCTTTGCTTTTAATAATTCTTTAACCTCATCTAAAACTTCTTTCTTGTCATCAATTCTTACAGCATTTTCTTTAATTCTTTTTTCAGCTAATTGGGCTTCTAACTCCTGGTATTCTATTTCTTTACTTAATGAATCAAATTCTCTATTATTTCTAACATTTTTCTGCTGCTCCAGGTACTTTTTAATGGTGATTTTAGATTCTTCAATAATATTTTTCTTTTCTTGAATTAAATTATTTAATTCTCCAATCTCCACTTCAATTTTATCTAACCTTTTATTTAACCCCGCCATTTCGTCCTCTAAATCATTAACTTCCATAGGCAATTCTCCCCTTACTTCACGCATGCTATCAATTCTAGAATCAATGAATTGTAAATTAAATAATGATCTTAAAGTTTCTTCTGGTGTGTATTTTTTAGTTCTTGCCATTTTATAAATAATTAATTGGGTTCGTATTAACTGTTGTTAAACGGATTGCGAAATTAGTAAATTTTTTCATTAAAAAATCACTAATTAATTCAATTGTATATTGTTCTGATTCATAATGTCCGATATCTGCAATTAAAATATTACTTTCAGACTCGAAAAACTGATGGTACTTAAAGTCAGAAGTGATAAAAATATCTGCTTTTGCATTAACAGCATTTTTTAATAAAAAACTACCTGAACCTCCACAAAGTGCTACTTTTTTAATAGGTTTATTTAATAGTTTAGTATGTCTAATTCCGTTTGCCTTAAATTTTGTCTTTAACAACTCTAGGAAATCCATTTCTGCTATTTCTTTTGATAATTCACCAACCATTCCTGATCCGCTATTAGAATTATTTTGAATTTTTAAAATATCATAAGCAACTTCTTCATATGGGTGCGCATTATTCATAGCAGAAATAACTTCTGCTAAAGAAAAATCAGAAAGAATAACTTCTACTTTAATTTCTTTAGAGTGTTCCAGCTTTCCTATTTCACCCTTAAATGGATTTGAACCAGCTACTGGCAGAAAAGTTCCTTCGCCATAAGAGCTAAAACTACAATTTTTATAATTCCCGACTTGGCCTGCTCCAGAACTAAACATTGCCTCCAACACTTGTTTAGAATGAGATTCTGGAACAAAAACAACTAACTTTAAAAGATTATTTTTTGGGAAAAGAATTTTTTTATTTGTTAATCCAATAACATTAGCAATTTTATTATTTACACCATTGTAAACATTATCTAAATTAGTATGAATTGCATAGATATTAATATTATTTTTAATTGCTTTTTGAATAATATTTCCAGTAAAAAAGTTTGAAGTTATTTTTTTTAGTCCTCCAAAAATAAGAGGATGGTGAGCTACAATTAAATTACATTTTTTGTCAATGGCTTCTTGAACAACTTGTTCTGTGACATCTAAGGAAATTAAAACTCCCTTTAATTCGCTATTATGGTCTCCTACTTGCCATCCAGAATTATCGTAACTTTCTTGAAGTTGTAAAGGAGCTATTGATTCTAAGTAATTTGTTACATCTTTGACTTTCATAATAAATAAATATAAGAACTCAAATATAAAACAATGAAATGGTTCAAATGGATATTATCGCCATTATCACTTTTGTTTAGAGTGGTTACTGGAGCTAGAAACTTTTTATATGATTTTGGTTTTTTAAAACAACTTAAATTAAGAATTCCAATTATTGGAGTAGGAAACATTACTGTAGGTGGAACTGGTAAAACACCCCATTCAGAATATATTGCAAAAATGCTTGATTCAAATCATAAATTAGCCTTACTTTCAAAAGGTTACGGTAGAAATAGCAATCATTTTAAATATGTTGAAATTAATAGTAAAGCCGAAGAGGTTGGTGACGAATCTCTTCAAACCAAACAAAATCTTCCAGAACAAATTGTTGCAGTAGATCATAGCAGAGTAAATGGAGTTAACCAGATATTGAAAGATTTCCCAGAGACTAATGTTTTTATTTTAGATGATGCTTATCAGCATAGATCTATAAAAATTGGACTAAATATATTATTGAGTGATTATAATAATCCTATTTACAATGATTTTGTAATGCCTTTAGGGAAATTAAGAGAATCCAAAAAAGAAATGGTTAGAGCAGATTGTATTATTGTAACAAAATGTCCGGATTATTTAACCGAAACTGAGGTTAGTGAAATAAAAAAAATGTTAAACTTTAATGGAGATGTGTTTTTTTCAAAAATAAAATATGAAAATATTATATCTATCAAAAATAAAATCATAACTGAATCTATTGTTGGTAAATCAGTTTTATTAATTACTGGAATAGCCCAATCCTACCCTATTTTAGATTACTTAACTATGTTAAATGTAAATTACAGACATATAGAATTTTCAGATCATTATAAATATGAATCAGAAGACATTAAAAAAATTATAAATAGTTATCAAAAATCAAACGATCTTATTTTAACTACTGAAAAAGATGCGCAAAAACTAAAAGAATTTAAAGAGTTAATGACTTTACCTGTATACTATTTGAAGGTTAGTATTGATTTTCTGTGGAATAAGGATAAATTTGACAAAAAAATAATAGATTATGTTAAATCTTATTCAAGCAACTAGTGATTTTTTAAAGAATAAGACTCAATTCAACCCTGAAATAGGAATTATTTTAGGTACTGGACTTGGGGGATTGGTTAATGAAATAAATATTTCTCACACCATTTCATACGAAGATATTCCCAACTTTCCTGTATCAACTGTAGAAGGTCATATGGGGAAATTAATTTTTGGAGAGCTAGGCGGTAAAAATGTGGTTGCTATGCAAGGTAGGTTTCACTTTTATGAAGGTTACTCTATGAACGAAGTTGTTTTCCCAGTTAGAGTTTTAAAGTTTTTAGGAATCCAAAAATTAATTGTTAGTAATGCATCTGGTGGTGTTAATCCAGATTTTGAAATTGGAGATATTATGATAATCAATGATCATATTAATTTATTTCCAACTAACCCTTTGATTGGTCCAAATATTGAAGAACTTGGAACTAGGTTTCCAGATATGAGTGATGCCTACGATGCTTTTTTAATTAAAAAAGCAGAAGCAATTTCAAATGAATTAAATATTAAAATTGTCAAAGGGGTATATGCAGGTCTTACAGGTCCTACACTCGAAACACCAGCAGAATATGCTTATATAAGAAAAATTGGTGCAGATGCTGTTGGAATGAGCACGGTTCCTGAAGTTATAGCTGCAAGACATATGAAATTACCTTGTTTTGGTATTTCTGTAATTACTGATTTAGGAGTGCCTGGTAAAATTGTTAGGGTAACTCATGAAGATGTACAAAATGTGGCTTCTAAATCTGAGATATTATTAACAAAACTTATTAAGAAATTCTTTGAATCTATATAATTGATGAATTTAGAAACTGTATTGTTAAAATACGAACCTGTAATTGGAATTGAGATACATGCCCAGTTAAAAACTAAAAGTAAAGCTTATTGTGGTGATAAAAATGAATTTGGAGCTATTCCCAACACATTAACTTCTCCCATATCTCTGGGACATCCTGGAACACTTCCAAAATTTAATAAAATAGTAATTAACCATGCTTTAAAATTGGGATTAGCGTTAAATTGTGAGATAACAAGATGGATGCATTTTGATAGAAAGAATTATTTCTATGCTGATTTACCTAAAGGGTACCAAATAACACAAGATAAAAAACCAATTTGTAGAAATGGTCAAATATTAATTAGACTTGAAAATGGGGAAACAAAAAATATTGAACTAACTAGAATTCATATGGAGGAGGATTCTGGAAAAAGTATTCATGATTTAGATCCTTTTAATACCCTAATTGATTTAAATAGAGCTGGTGTTCCATTATTAGAAATTGTAACAGAACCAGTTATAAAAACTTCATTTGAAGCTTATCAATATGTTTCAGAAATAAGAAAACTACTAAGATATCTAGATATTTGTGATGGTAATATGGAAGAAGGAAGCATGAGATGTGATGTGAATATTTCTATCATGCCTATCGGTTCTTTAAAATTTGGAGATAGAGTAGAAATAAAGAATCTTAATTCAATAAGAAACGTTCAAAGATCTATTGACTATGAAATAGTAAGACAAGCTGCTATCATAGAAAAAGGCGAAAAAATTTATGTGGAAACTAGGACATTTGATGCTCCTAGTGGAAAAACAAGTGGAATGCGAAAGAAAGAAGCTGCACACGACTATCGATACTTTCCAGAACCAGACTTAAATCCAATTAAGATTCAAGAAAAACACCTAAGGGAAATTCAATTAAAAATGCCTGCTCTACCTAGCGAATTATATGAAAAATTTACTTCAAAATATGGATTATCTGATTATGATGCCTTGGTTATTATTGAGCAAAAAGATATTGCTTTATTCTATGAAAAAGTTGTGAAATTTACCAAAAATTACAAAGCTGCAGCAAATTGGGTAATGGTTAATATTAAATCTTACTTAAACCAAAATGCATTAGATATTAGTTCTTTTGATATAAGTCCTGAAAACATCGGTGAACTTATAAAAATGATTGATGAAAATGAAATATCTCACTCTTTAGCAAATCAAAAATTATTTCTAGCAATGATTGATAACCCTAACGACAACCCTAAAAGTATTGCTGAAAAATATAATTGGGTTCAACAAGATGATGAAAATGATTTGAGTCAAATAATACAGACTGTTTTGGATGATAACCCATCAGAAAAAGAAAGATTTAAGAATGGAGAAAAAAAACTTACTGGATTCTTTATGGGTAAAATAATGAAAGCGTCCAAAGGAACAGCAGACCCAAAAAAATCTGCGCAATTACTAAACAAACTAATCAACCGTTAATGAAACGAATAATAAATATAATTTTCATTTTAATAATAACTAGTTGCAAAAATAGTGGAACAGTTCATTCAGAGAATAGCTATCAAATAGAATATATTAATGAATCTGAAAATTTTACTTATTTATATAAAATAATCGATAGTAATCCTGTTAAAATTGATTCTTCAGATTCAAAAGTAGGTATACACAACTTTAATATAGAACTAAAAGGATCTGATATTTATTTAGTTGGAACTGAACCTCAAAAAAGTATATTATTTATAGGTATTCCCAAAACGAGTAATCAATTTTTAGTTAAAAATGGAGATTTTAATCAATTAGTAGTTTCTGGAGATTCCAACAATATTGTACTACAAAACCATTTTAAATATAGAAATGAAGTGATTGGAGAAATTCAAAATATTCCAAGTACAAACGAAAAAGAAAAAACAATATTAAGAGATAAGATTCTTGTTAAATATCAAGTTTATTTAAAGGAATTTATTAAAGAAAATAGCGAATCACCTTCATTAATAATGCTGTTAGGAGAAATTCAAAACCCTATGGATTTTAAAGAAGAATTAACACTGATTAAAGAAGTCATCATAAGTAAATTTGAAAATCAGAAATATTTATTAAACGTTAATAAAGCTATAGAAAATGCTAATGAGCAAGAAAAATTCTTAAAAGAACAAAAATTAAGATCTATAGAAGAAATTGAGCAACGAAAAAGTCTTGGTTTAAATATAGGGGCTAAAGCTCCAGAAATTTCTTTAAAAAACATGAATGGAAAAACCATTTCGTTAAGCTCTTTAAAAGGAAAAGTTGTGCTTATAGATTTTTGGGCATCTTGGTGTAGACCGTGTAGAGCAGAAAATCCTAATGTAGTAAGACTTTATAACAAATATAAAAGTCGAAACTTTACTGTATATAGTATTTCATTTGATCAGCAAAAAGAAAAATGGCTAGCAGCTATTGAACAAGATCAATTATCTTGGCCCAATCACGTAAGTGAATTAACTGGCTGGAAATCTACACCAGGAAAAATATATGGAATTACAAGTATTCCTAAAACCTTCCTTATTGACAAAAAAGGATTCATCATAGATTATGATTTGAGAGGGGAAGCATTAGAAAAAAAATTATCTGAAATACTTTAAAAGTTATGAAGCATTTAATTATTACGATAATCACCTTTTTTAATATATTAATATATAATGCTCAAGAATATTTTCAACAAAAAGTTGATACCTATATTAATGTTGAACTTGATGATGAAAAACATTTTTTAAGGGGATTCGAAAAAATGGTTTACCATAATAATTCTAACGATAAATTAGACTCTATAATTATTCATCTTTGGCCCAATGCATATAAAAATAGTTCCACAGAACTTGCCAAGCAAAAATATGAAGATGGAAGCACTGAATTTAAATACGCTGACCACAAAGATTTGGGGTTTATTGATTCTTTAGATTTTACTGTAAATGGAAGAAAAGTTGAGTGGGATTTCTTAAATGGCACAATTGATATTTCTGTAATTTATCTTAATAAACCCATTCAAAAAGGAGATTCGTTGGTTATAACTACCCCATTTAGAGTTAAAATCCCGTCTGGAGAATTTTCAAGATTAGGTCATATTGGACAATCTTACCAAATTACCCAATGGTTTCCAAAACCTGCAGTATATGATAAAAATGGATGGCATCCAATGTCTTATTTAAACCAAGGAGAATTTTTCTCTGAGTTTGGAAATTATAATGTAAATATAACAGTACCTAAAAACTATGTATTAATGGCTACTGGAGATTTACAAAATAAAGAGGAGTTGGATTTTCTTAATGAAAAAGCAAAATCAACTTTAAAACTTGTAGAAGAAAATAAACTCCCTGTAAGAGACTCCTCGGGAAGAAAGGATATGAGCTTTCCAAAGAGTAGTGAAGAGAAAAAAACATTAAGATTTATCCAAAAAAATGTGCACGATTTTGCTTGGTTTGCTGATAAAAGATACCACGTTCTGAAAGGAGAAGTAAAACTAGAGAGTAAAAATGTAACATCATGGGCGCTATTTACAAATAATGAGGCTAAGCTTTGGAAAAGATCTATTGAGTATATAAATGATGCTACCAAGTATTTTTCCAAGTGGGTTGGAGAATATCCATACAATCATGTAACTGCTGTAGACGGCACCATAAGCGCGGGTGGAGGTATGGAATATCCAAACATTACAGTTATTGGTAAATCATACGATAGTAAATCGTTAGAAACAGTTATTATTCATGAAGTTGGACATAATTGGTATTATGGGATTTTAGGAAGTAATGAAAGAGATAATGCTTGGATGGATGAAGGACTCAACACCTATATAGAAATAAGATATATGGAAGAAAAATATCCAAATGGATATGAAAATAAAATAAAAAAAGAAAAAGGGATTTCTTTAAATATTCCAATAGAGGAAAAAGAATTACAACATATTTCTTATCAATTTAATGCATCGAGAAATTACGATCAACCATTAAAAATGGGATCAAAAGATTTTACATCTATGAACTATGGAGCAATGGTGTATTCTAAAACTGGAATTGGATTTCATTATTTAAAGGGCTATTTGGGTGAAAAGCTTTTTGATAATTGCATGAACGAGTATTTCAACAAATGGAAATTTAAACACCCAAATCCAAACGATATTAAAGTAGTATTTGAATCTCTCAGTAATGAAAATCTAGATTGGTTTTTTGAAGACTACATTAAAAGCTCAAAAAAAACAGATTATGCATTTAAAAAAGTATCTAAAATAAATGAAGAGGAGTACTTAATAAAATTAAAAAATTTAACTGGATACAGCTCTCCTATTCCAGTACATGTGATTAACGATTCCAATGAGATAATTTCTGAAAAATGGATTAATGGATTTGAAAAAGACACATCATTTGTTTATAAAACAAGTATAATACCTACAAAATTTGCAATTGATTATAATGTAATTACCACAGATTTCAATTATAAAAACCATTTGGCAAGAGCTAATGGAATATTCAAATTTCAAAAACCCATAAAATTTAAATTTATCCCGATAAGTATAAATAATAATAAAGAAAACTTAATTTATTACTCCCCAATTATAGCAGGAAATTCTTACGATAAAACATTGGTTGGATTGGCGTTTTATAACTCTAGCATAAATGATAAAAAAATAGAATGGTTGATAAATCCTCTTTACGGTTTTGGGTCGAAAAATTTAGTTGGATCTGGGAAAATAGCAACTAACATTAATACTAACGGGGTTTTTCCAAGAATCCAAATTGGTTATAAACTTAGAAGTTTTCATGACAATCTCCAAAATCTCGATAAAGAACAAAGATGGACCAAACAAGAGATATTTACAGAGTTAAGAATGAAATCTAAAAACCTAAGGACATCTCCATTTCAAAATATTAAACTTAGAACTATAAAAGTAGATAACTATGAACAAGATGTCTTACTTACTGAGCCTCCTAGGATTTTAAGAAAATCCAATTATTATGGTGAAATAGCATACCAATTAAAAAATAGACAAGTTCTAAAGCCCAAAGTATTAAAATTAAACTATATATATGGATTCAATGAATATTCCAACTTAGTGAATTGTCTACAATTGACTACAAAAATGGAGAAGTCTTACAATAAAAGTTCAGATAAAATAAGTTGGAGATTATTTACTGGTTACCACTTTAATAAAGATATTTCAAACAGATATTCATTTTACTTAAGTGGAAAAAATGGGGGAATGGATTATTTGTATGATAACATTTATTTTGCAAGAAATTCTAACGACCAGAATGACTTTTTATCTAGACAAAATGATAACTCCTATGGGGGATTTAAAGCACAAGATACTACCTTAAGAACAAATAGCTGGATGATTTCTAATAATTTAAAAATTGATATTCCAAAAATACCACTAGGTATATTTGCTGATTTTGGAATGTTTCAATCTACTAATCAAGATAACAAAATTAATTGGGGATACAATACAGGAATATTTACCAGAATAATTGTAAATGATGAAATAATAGGAATTTATCTTCCTTTATTTTTCTCTGATAATATTGGAGCAACTTTAAACGAATTAAAAATTCTACAAAGAATCAGTTTTATATTTAACCTTCAGAGCATCAATCCTTTTAATATTAAAAAAACTTTAAAGCCATAAAAAATAATTCTAAAATATATTTTGCCTCCGATTTTCACCTTGGAAGCTTCTCAACAGAAAAAGAGAAAGAAAGGGAGAATAGGATTATTTCATGGCTTAAATTTATTGAAAAAGATGCATCAGAAATTTATTTAGTTGGTGATGTTTTTGACTTTTGGTTTGAGCATAAATACACGGTGCCGAAAGGTAATGTTCGCTTTTTAGGTAAAATTTCTCAATTAGTAGATAAAGGAATTAAAATTTATTTTTTCACTGGAAACCATGATTTATGGATGTTTGACTATTTAGAAAAAGAGATAGGTGTTCAAATAATAAGAAAACCTATAATAAAACAAATAAATAGTAAAATATTTATGATTGGTCATGGAGATGGTTTAGGTCCTGGGGATTTAAAATATAAATTCATCAAGAATTTTTTTACTAATAAGTTTTGTCAATGGGTGTTTTCCAAAATCCATCCTAATTTTAGTTTTTTTGTTGCTAGATACTGGTCAAAAAAAAGTAAAGAAAATGAAAAGCATGGAAGTCCTCCATTTTTAGGAGAAGAGAAAGAGTGGTTGATTCAATATTGTAAAGAGCAACTATTATTAAACGAAAAAATAAATTATTTCATTTTTGGACATAGACATCTTCCTATCAAACATGAGTTAAATAAAGAATGTACTTATTTTAACTTAGGTGATTGGGTGGAGCATTTCACCTATGCTGTTTTAGATGGTGATAAATTAGAATTAAAAAAATTTGATTAAATATTGCTAATATGGACAGCTAAATCAATTAATTTATTTGAATATCCAGCTTCATTATCATACCAAGAAATTAATTTAAAGAAAGTCTCATTTAACTGTATACCACCCTTAGAATCTACAATTGAAGTTCTAGCGTCTCCCATAAAGTCTTGTGAAACAACAGCTTCATCTGTAAAGCCTAAAATACCATTTAACTCATTTTCTGAAGCACTTTTTAAAGTATTCATAACATCATCATAAGATGTTTTAGTACCTAATTTAACAGTTAAATCTACTACTGAAACATTAGCCGTTGGTACCCTAAAAGCCATACCCGTTATTTTGCCTACTAAACTTGGTATAACTTTAGTTACAGCTTTTGCTGCTCCAGTAGACGCAGGAATAATATTTACTAATGTACTCCTGCCACCTCTAAAATCTTTCTTTGAAGGACCATCAACAGTAAATTGAGTTGCAGTTGCAGCATGAACAGTTGTCATCAGTGCCTCGTCTATACCATAAGTATCATTTAAAACTTTAGCTAAAGGGGCTAAACAATTAGTAGTACATGAAGCATTTGAGACTATTAAATCAGTAGGCTTTACGTCTTTATGGTTTACACCCATCACAAACATAGGTGCATCTTTAGACGGTGCTGAAATAGCTACTTTTTTTGCTCCACCATCAATATGAAATTGAGCAAGTTCAAGAGTAGTAAAAATGCCTGTACATTCAGCAGCAACATCTACATTAACCTCGTCCCATTTAAGTTGCTTAGGATCTTTTTCTGCAGTAATTCTAATATGTTTACCATTTACATAAAGCTGATCATTTTCTGCGGTAATTTCAGCATCACAATTCCCATGAACTGAGTCGTATTTTAGTAAATAAGCTAAATGTTCAACATTTAACAAATCATTGATTGCTACAACCTCAACATTATCTCTATTTAAACAAGATCGGAAAACCATTCTTCCTATTCTTCCAAAACCATTTATTCCGATTTTAACTTTACTCATATATATATTTTTTTGTAAATGTAAAAAGACCTTGTTAATACAAGGTCTTTAAAAGAAAATATTTTGTTTTTTTTTAGTACTTAACAAATTTCACAACATCTTTTTGATCTCCAGACTCAATGACTACTAAATAAGTTCCCATTGAAAATTTAGATGTGTTTAAAGGTATATCAATGTGCCCTTTATTCATCATAACATTATTGTAAATATTTTTAACTAAACTTCCATTTAAATTATAAACTGAAATATTTACCACTTCGGACTTATTTAAATCAAAAGAAACAGTAGCATTTTCAATTACAGGGTTGGGATAAATATTAGATGAAGAAATAATTTCTGTTGTAATTGATTCATTAATTGGATTTTGGATAGATAATAGATTGTCGGCTCTCCAAATGCCTCTTCCATAGGTACATGCATAAATTGCGCCAGGATTTTCTACTCTTCTGTAACCACCCTCTAATCCTTCTTCCCAGTCTCTCCATTGTTGGCAAATGTCATAAACAGGTATTGTTCCTATCTCTGAATTGTTAGCTATCCAATTAGTACTAGATCCATTGATGTTATCTGTTGTAAAAACTCCATAAGCAGTTCCTATAACTATAATGTCTGTTGTTGGATCTCTTTCAACTATACATCCAAAAACCGGCATATCTGGCAAATCTCCATCAATTGAAGTAAATATAGGATTTGCAGATGTTGCATTGGTAGAATAGTAAACATGGCTAGAAGAAGTTCCTCCAGTTACAATACATACATTATCTGAATTAGTTGGGTCAACTGAAATATCGGTAATAGTTCCAGAAACGTTTTTAACCACTTCATAATGAACAGTATAAGCAATTTCAGATCCATCTAAATAAGTGTAAAGATTTCCGTCCGCAGCAAAATTTATTTGATTAACAAAGGAACCCGTAATTACACTTCCTGTAGAAATTTCAATTAAACTATCTGAAGAAGACGGTCTGTAAGCCAAATCTGCTGCTTGGATAGAGTAAGCATTTCCAAGACCAGAAACTCTTGTAAGTGACCCATTGTAAGTGCCACACCAAGCATAATTCATATCATGAGAAATTTCAAAACTTCTTATACTACTTGTGTAATTGAATAATCTCCACCATTCTGGGTTTGTGGTGAATCGCATCATATCTCTTGTAATATAAACGGATGCGTCATTTTGAGTTATGAAGTACGACTGGACAAAGTCAGGTAAAGTAAGAGTGTCAGCACCAGTTACAGTGATGAAAGTGTCAGTTCCTACAATATTCATCGTATCATATACATTTAGATTCTGTGTAAGAACATGTTTCAAAGGCATTCCAAAAGAACTGCTGTAATAAGTAACTGTATCGCCAGCCATCATGTCTTGACTAGGAACATAAACAACCGAATCTTTTGTATTTAAATCTTCAGGATTTTCCATCAATGCTATGGCATTGTAAAATGGACCACAATCTTGTCCAACAATTCCAGTACATGGAGCCGGAACTGATTGACTTGTTGTGCCTCTGTCACTAGATCTTGAAATAGATCCGTTATATACTGTGGTTATGATTGCGTCACTATTTAAATAAGAGATTTCGCATTCAAACCCATCTCCACCAGAAACCTCAGCAAATTCTTTAGACCATGGCTTTGAATTGTCTTTATATTGAGTACCGTTATCCTGAGCACCTCCAATAACAGAGCCATCTCCACCAAAACCCATAGAATAAAATTGAGTTACACTGTATCCTTTATTTATAACTGAGGTAAACTGGTTTGGACCAGAACTGCCAAATCTTGCTTGTACTCCTCCATCATTACCAACAATAAGTGTGTTATCATTAGCCCAAAAAAGTCTGTGATTATCAGCATGCACATAAAATGGTAGTGAAGGACTCGCCCACCAACCTGATATAGCGTACCACTGACCATTAGTAGCATCTGAAGAATTAGGTGTATGAATCCAAGACCATAGATCAATTCCACCTATAATACATTCTTCTCCATCTGAAGTAGAAGTGATTACCAAATTATAATTCCCTTGATTAGATCTTGATGTACTCAATGGAGTGAAATTTCCTGTTGACTGTGGAGCGATTTGTCCCCAATTAGTTCCGTTGTCAACAGATCTATGAACCCCTCCTAATTGACCTGCAGAATTTGCAAACAAAGTATAAATTGTATAATGGCCATTTGCATTTTTATTTTTAGAAATTGCATATTCAGACCTTAATATTCCAAATCCCTGAAGTTGACCATTAGAATGTAAATCAGTCCAATTAGCACCTCCATCAGTACTTATCCATGTTCTAACACCACCTTGATCAATTCCTAAAATAATTACTTGTCCGTCTTCCGAAACTTTTACGTCTCCAATTGTTGCGTTTGACGATATACCAGCAACTAAGCTTCCGGATGGAACTGCGGTCATATTATTTATTTTATTTAATCCAATACCAGATCCAACAAAATACACATCACCATTTGGAGATGGATCTGCAACTACTTTTAATACTTCTTTATTGTTGGTCCCACCAACTTGACTAAATGTAGGTGAATTACCATCTATATTTTTACTGACCCAAAGACCGTCGCCTGCAATAATAGTTCCTTCATACTTTGAACATCCTGTTGATATGTAGAGATAACCTTCGCTTGAAAATGTTAGGGAAGAAATACCCAAAGAACCTGAACCAGTTGCACTGTTTACCATTTCATCATCAAATTCTTGAACTCTATTCCAATTAGACCCGCCATTGATTGATTTAAACAAACCACCTGAAACTGAACCAGCAAATAAAATATTATTATTACTCGGGTCCATAGCTATTGCCCTAGTTCTACCTCCAACATTATCTGGCCCTTCTTCAACAAAACCCAAACTAGTAGATCGGAGTCTCATTTTTTGTAGAACGGCATCTTTTGCTGACGCTAGTTTAATAACTTCTACATTTCCAGTAACAGCATCTTTGTATAGGCTATTGTTATAATCAATAGCGTCATTAGCACTAGCTTGGTCATTGGAGTTAATTATATTTTTGTAACTATACTTTTTGATAATTTCATCATTTGAGGAATTAAAAAAGACAATTAATGTAGCTACTAAAATTAAAGGAAGTAATAATAATTTTTTCATTTTGATGATTTAATACTTATCGAAAATACGAATAATTAAATAATTTAATAAAATGTTAACTTTTATTTATTAAAAATAAGTTGAACAAACTAAAATAAGTGTTTTTCTGCATGGTAACTAGACCTGACAAGAGGACCACTTTCAACATATTTGAAACCCAATTCTAAACCATAATTTTTATACATTTCGAACTGGTCAGGTGTTATAAATTCTTCGACGGGCGCGTGTTTAGGAGTTGGTTGTAAATATTGTCCTAAAGTGACAATATCTACATTAACAGATCTTAAGTCTTGTAGGGTTTCTAATATCTCGTCATGAGTTTCTCCAAGTCCTAACATTAAACCGGATTTTGTTTTCATACCACCTTGTTTAAGTCTTAATAGAAGTTCAAGGCTTCTATTATATTTCGCTTGTACTCTAATTGTTTTTGTAAGTCTTCTAACTGTTTCAATATTGTGAGAAACTATTTCAGGGGCAATTTCAATAATATTTTGTAGATTTTTCCAGTTTCCAGCAAAGTCAGGGATAAGTGTTTCAAGAGTGGTAGAAGGAGATTGTCTTCTTATGGCTTTTACAGTGTTTACCCAAATTTCTGAACCACCATCTTTAAGATCGTCACGGTCAACTGATGTAATTACAGCATGTTTTACTTTCATTAATTTTACAGAGTTTGCCACCCTTCCAGGCTCAAAAACATCTACTTTTTCAGGCTTTCCAGTAGATACAGCACAAAAACCACAGGACCTTGTACAAACATTTCCTAAAATCATGAAAGTTGCAGTTCCAGCTCCCCAGCATTCACCCATATTTGGGCAATTACCGCTTTCGCAAATAGTATTAAGTTTATGCTCACTTACTAAGTTTCTAACTTTTTTGTAAGCTTCACCTGTGGGTAATTTAACTTTTAACCATTTCGGTTTTTTTGCTTTTATGACAGTTTCAGTACTCATTAATAAAATTTATTACCAATTGAACAACTTAAATAAATGGAAGGATAAAATCTGTGATTTTTGTTGTCTACCATAATTATTACTGGGTTAATAAATGCATCAGCTGAGAAACCTAGTTCTAAAGAGTTTATAATTTCTCTGTTTGTAGAAAATTCAAAATCCATACCAAATTTAAAATATGCTCCAGGATTGATTTTAGTTGACATAAGCCCAGCGGACCAAGAACCCCTACCATAAATATTAAAAAACCCGTGTTGTTCAGGATCATATCTTTCTAAAGAAATTCCAGCAATTCTTCCAGAGAAATCATATTTAAATACCTCCAAGAATACTGGCTTAATTAAACCGATTGAAGTTCCGTAAGAATAATTTATTGCAATTTGTACTCCATTTTGTCTTAGTTTTTCGAAAATTATTTTTCTTGAGCCAGTACCTAATCTCAATGTGTAAAGGGAATTAAGTTTACCATAAACAAACTTTTTAGCGTTTTCATCAAAAGATCCAAAAATTTTATACTCTTTATCGTGGTTAAAATTTATTAAATCAATATTTAATAAAGTCTTTTTTTTAAATGTTTTGAATTTAGAATTAGTATAATTTAAACCTACTCCATTAGTTTGTAAAACACCACCTAGCCACGCCTCCTTAGAGATTCTAACTAATAACTTATCTTCAAGAGGTATTTGACAATAGAAACTGTCAAACATAAAGAATTGAGATATTAATAATATGAAAAAGTTACAATGTAATTTCACCTACACAAAAATAATTAAATTGTAGGATAAACTGAACTGTTTAAGGCAAACTTTAAAATAAATTAAGCACTTTTGTCAAAAATCTTTTTCGGTAGTTTTAATTTGCTGATGTGAGGTTAAAACTTGCTGTTGATTTTGATCTAAATTAATACTATAAGCTGGACATCTCTTTTGAACCGGCTTAAATAAAAAACAAGACTGTAAAAAAGATACAGCTATAATTGTGAATAATAAATAAAATAGTTTTTTCATTTTTAATATGATTACTTTAAACAAAATTATCAAAAATCAAACACCAACAATAAATTCATTAAACTTTTATTTGTATTTGTAATGATTGATAAAGTTTTTTTAATAAACCAAATTCAAAACGATTGGAAATATATTTTAGAAAAAGAGATTAAAAAAAATTATTTTGTAGAAATTTTGAGCAAACTAAATGAGTGTCAAAATAATAATACATTAAGACCTCATCCAAATAAAATTTTTAGAGCATTTAACGAAACTAGTTTGAAGAATTTAAAATTAGTGATTTTAGGACAAGACCCTTACCATGGTGAAAATCAAGCTAACGGACTAGCTTTTGGAGTTGATAATTTAGCTAAAACTCCTCCTTCACTTGTTAATATATTTGATGAGGTTAATAGAAATTATAAACAAAAGTCAAAAGCTAACAAAGATTTAAAATTCTGGACTCAACAAGGAATTCTTCTTTTAAATACTTCATTAAGCGTAGAACTTTGCAAACCTAACTCACATTCTAAAATTGGATGGAATATATTAACAGACACTGTCATTAAAGAAGTATCAAAAACCAAAAAAAATGTTGTTTTTTTTCTATGGGGGAAAAATGCTCAAAAAAAAGAGTTTTTAATAGATCCATCTAAACACTTTATTCTAAAAACATCGCATCCATCCCCTCTTTCTGCTTACAGAGGATTTAATGGATGTAATCACTTTTCTAGAGCAAATACTTTTTTTAAAAAAAATGATTTAAAAGAATTAGAATGGTAAATTGTAACAAGAATATACTACACATACTTTTTTTCTTTCTATCATTATCGTTTACTGCACAAAAAATAAAATTTATAGAAACTTACAATGAGAATGGATTTATTGAAAAAAAAAAATCAAATGATAATAATTCCATTAACATAATTAATGAAGTCTATTTATCAAATATTGAAAATGGATATTTAAATACAGCTATTGATTCATTTCGAACTTACAATAAAACACTTTACGTGTACATTAATAACGGAGATAAACTTAAGAATAGTAAAATTAAGATAAAAGTACCAGATGAAATAGATTTGGAATTTACGCAAGGTTTTGAAAAAAAAGGTGATAACTTCAACCCAATCGAATTTCGAAATAAGATAAATAAATGGCTATTATTAATGAACAACAATGGTTTTCCATTTGCTGAGTTTGAATTTAATAAATCCTCAGTTCAGAATTCAAATATCGAACTTAATTGCAATCTAAAAACTGGTCCTTATGTAATTATTGACACTTTAATTAATCCGGAGATAGATAAAAAAGAATGGCGGTTAATCTCTAACATTACTGGTATAAAAAAGGGAAGTGCTTTTAACCTAAACTCCATCTACGACATAACAAAAAAACTAAAAAGGACTGGCTATGTTGAGGAATTGAAACCTGCTGCTTATGAATTTACAGAAGATTTAGCCTCTATTTATACTTATACTAGACTTGTTTCTAAAAATACCTTAAACGGATTGGTTGGTATTCAACCATCAGAAACTGGTAAGATTCAATTCACAGGAAATATTTCATTAAATTTCTTAAATAGTTTAAAATATGGAGAGCAACTAAAAATAAATTGGCGAAGAATGTTTAATGCTTCTCAAAATTTAATTATAGAATTTAATTTACCTTATTTATTTAACTCCAATTTTCAAATAAGTGGAGGAATTGATATGATAAAAAAAGATAGTTCTTTTTTCAATTTAAGTTCAAAATTCATATTTGAATATCTTATAAAAAATAATATATCATTAGGCGCTTTAATTTCCAATAACAATTCCACCAACCTTCTTAAAAATAACTATAGTTCGACATCCATTAATAGTTTCGGTTTTACTTTTAAAAATAATCGTATAAATAACAATAAAAACCCTTCAAAAGGATACTCAATTTCTAGCGATTTTGCATATGGGTGGAAACAAACTTATAATCTTGATACTAATCGGAATAATGTATTGAGGACTCCAAACTTTTATGGAAACTTAGATTTTAAAAGCTTTTTTAAAATATTTAAAAGATCAACTTTAAAGTTTGGTCTAATGGGATCATCTATCCAAAATGAAATAATTTATGAAAATGAATTTTCTAGAATTGGAGGCTATAAAACAATAAGAGGTTTTGATGAAGAATCTATTTGGGTAAGTTCTTTTTTAATTACTAATTTAGAACTAAGGTATCTGATTGACGAAACTTCTAATTTATTTATCTTCTCTGACTTTGCATGGACAGAATCTAAAACTCAAGAATCATTAATTAATAATTATTATAATAGTATAGGTTTTGGAACAAACATTTCAATGTCTAATGGTATGCTTACTTTGATATATGGTTTAGGGCGTAAATTTGACAACCCTTTCTTAATAAGAACAGGCAAAATTCATTTGGGATTTACAAGTTTTTTTTAATTCCATTAAACAAAAAAAAATACTGTTACACTCTCTTTGTATTTTAAAACCATTAAAACTACATTTGCCAAAAATTACGAATTATGAAAGATAAAGTTAGTTATAAAGTAAAAGATATTAGCCTTTCTGATTGGGGCAGAAAAGAAATTAAACTTGCAGAAGCAGAGATGCCTGGTTTAATAAGTTTAAGAGAAGAATTTAAAGGACAAAATCCATTAAAAGGAGCAAGAATAGCTGGATGTCTACATATGACTATCCAAACAGCAGTGCTTATTGAAACCTTAATAGATTTAGGTGCCGAAGTTAGCTGGTCTTCATGTAACATTTTCTCAACTCAAGACCATGCAGCTGCAGCAATAGCAAGTGAAGGAATTCCTGTATACGCTTGGAAAGGTATGAATGACCAAGAATTTGATTGGTGTATCGAACAAACATTATTTGCTTTTCAGGATGATAAACCTTTAAACATGATTTTAGATGATGGTGGCGATTTAACAAATATGGTTTTAGATAATTATCCAGAATTAGTAAAAGATATTAAAGGTCTTTCTGAAGAAACTACTACAGGCGTTCATAGACTTTATGAAAGAATGAAAAACGGTACACTTCCAATGCCAGCAATAAATATTAATGATTCTGTAACAAAATCTAAATTTGATAATAAATATGGTTGTAAAGAATCATTAGTAGATGCTATAAGAAGATCTACTGATGTTATGATGGCAGGAAAAGTAGCCGTTGTAGCTGGATATGGTGACGTTGGAAAAGGTTCAGCAGCTTCACTTCAAGGTGCAGGAGCAAGAGTGATAGTTACTGAAATTGATCCGATATGTGCACTTCAAGCAGCAATGGACGGATTCGAAGTTAAAAAAATGGAAAATGCAGTAAGTGAAGCTGATATTGTTGTGACTGCAACGGGTAATAAAGATATTATTAAAGGCAAACATTTTGAATTGATGAAAGACAAAACCATTGTTTGTAATATTGGACATTTTGATAATGAAATTGATGTAGCTTGGTTAGATTCTAACCACGGAAACACAAAAACTACAATAAAACCTCAAGTTGATATGTATACAATAGATGGTAAAGACATTATATTACTTGCCGAGGGAAGATTGGTGAATTTAGGTTGTGCAACTGGCCATCCATCTTTTGTAATGAGTAATTCTTTTACCAATCAAACATTAGCACAACTTGAATTATGGAGAAATAGTGATAACTATAAAAATGAAGTTTACATGCTTCCAAAGCATCTTGACGAAAAAGTTGCACTACTACATCTTGCTAAAATAGGAGTAGAATTAGAATCGCTTAGCAATGATCAGGCTGATTATATTGGTGTTAAAGTAGAAGGTCCTTACAAGCCAGAATATTACAGGTATTAAATTCTTCTATAATTGAATTATAAATGAATTTTTTCAACAGACTTAAGTTTTACCTGTTAGGGTTTAGTTTAGGTCTGTTTCTTATTTATAATCTATTCCAAGATAGAGAGTGGGATTGGTTACCAGAAAATAAAGTAAAAAAATTTATTTTAGATACTCCTTTAAAAATATGTCTTAAAAAAAATCAATACAGCTTATTAAATGACCAGTTTTCAAAGAAAATATTTGATGCAATTATTAATGGAAGTGTGAATTTCACAAAAAGTGAAACAAAATCTATTAACAAAAAATATGTTATTGAATTCAATAATACTTCAGTATTATTTGATGTATCATTTGAAGATACTCTCTCTAGAATTCTATCAATAGATACTATAAATTTTAAAGAAGATTTTGGGGGAGAGAAATTAGACACAATTGTTTATATAGATCATTTTAACCTGTTTTTTCAGTTTGAAAAAATGGAGAAAAAATTTACCAAAAATTTTAAATCAAAAATCGGAACATATGGATTAAAAACTGATGATTTTTCTAAAAATTTAAAAATATTTAAAGTTGACTGGACTAAATCAAATCCTTTTTTAAATGTTAATCCAAAATATTTTGGAACTATAAAAATTTTGGGTAGTCAATACCAAATATCTTTAGAAACTGGAAATAACAAATTAAGATTTAAAGACATAAATGAATATTAAAAATATCTATTTTTTCTTAACTGGTAATTCTCCTAAAAAAAAGATAAATAGCTATGACAGAGAAGAAAATATTTGGAAACCAAACTGCTAAAAAAGTATTCCATCCTACGTTAACAGCTGCAACAGTAGTCATTTTCATGAAAAAAATATAAACTAAACCACAGGATAGCCCAATGACTAAATTCTTCCCAACTCCCTCCCTAGACTTTCTTGATGCTACTGAAATTCCTATGATGGTTAAAATATAAGCTGCAAATGGATAGGCAGTTCTTTCATGCTCACTAATTTCAATATGAGCAGTGGAATTGCCTTTATTCTCCTCCTTTTTTTTATAAGAAATTAATTCTGGTGTGGTCATTGCAAAAGTGATTTCTGCTCTTTGACCAAGGTCTTTAATATTAAAAGGCAAAATTGTGTCAATTACTTTTTTAGTAACTACTTCATCATTTACTTCACCCATTTTTCTTATGAAAACATTTTTAAGTTTCCAATTGTTCAATATACTGTCACCCTCAGCTCTTTCAACTTGCATATCACTTTTTAACTTCCATTGACCAGAACTATTTTCTTCCCAGTCCTCAATCCACAATCTTCTAACAGTGGTAGTATTTCCTATAAATTGTCTATAGCTTACTATAGTTCCTTTATTAATTTCCAAATGAACATCCTTAAAGTTTACATTATAATTTGTAAACTGATTTTCAAATGTTAGTCTATTTTTATTGGCAAAAGGAGCAACATAGTGGTTCATTAATACAGATATGATTAAAAGGAAAGAAGATGCAATTATATAGGGTCTAGAAAATCTCCAAAAGCTAATTCCATTACATAGAATTGCAACAATTTCAAGTCTTTGAGCCATAAAGCTTGTAAACCATAGAACTGAAAGAAATATAATTAAAGATGAAAATAAATTGGCATAATGAATAAAGAAATAAGGATAATACTGAGTGATAATTTTATAAAAAGTCAAATTATTTTCAGGATTCATAAAATCCTTAAGTTTTTCAGAAACATCAAATATTATAGAAATACTCATTACTACAGCAATCATAAAAATATAAGTGCCTAAAAATTTCCTGACTATAAACCAATCTAATTTTTTCATATTTAGGTTTAAAGTCTTTCAACAAGTTTTTTCACCATTTTATTTTTCCAATTTGTAAAAGTTCCATCTTCTATTTTTTTTCTTGATTCATCTACAAGCCATAAATAAAATGAAAGATTGTGAATACTGGCAATTTGTGGGCCTAACATTTCCTTAGAAATAAATAAATGTCTCAAATAAGACTTAGAATATCTTTTATCTACATCAGAAGTGCCATTTGGATCAATTTCACTAAAATCATTTTCCCATTTTTTATTTTTAATATTAATAAAGCCTTCACTTGTAAATAACATACCATTTCTTGCATTCCTTGTTGGCATGACACAATCGAACATATCAATTCCTAAAGCAATACACTCGAGAAGATTTGCAGGAGTGCCAACACCCATTAAATATCTAGGTTTAGACTCAGGTAAAATATTACAAACCTCTTCAGTATGTTTATACATTAAATCATGTGGTTCACCAACCGATAAACCACCAATAGCATTTCCCGGCAAATCAAAAGATGCTATAACTTCAGCGCTTTGTTTTCTTAAATCTGAATAAGTACTTCCTTGAACAATTGGAAATAAAGATTGTGAATAATCATATTTAAATGGGGTTTTATTAAAGCTTTCAACACACCTTTTTAACCATCTATGAGTCATTTGAGTAGAGGATTTAGCATAGGAATAGTCACATGGATATGGTGTGCACTCATCAAATGCCATAATAATATCAGCCCCTATTGATTTTTGAATATCCATGACATTTTCAGGGCTAAAAAAATGAGAAGATCCATCAATATGAGATTTAAAATTCACACCTTCTTCTGTTATTTTTCTTCTGCCAGATAAACTGTAAACCTGATATCCTCCTGAATCAGTTAAAATGGGTTTATTCCAAGAAATAAATTTATGAAGACCGCCTACTTCTTCTAATAAATTTAGCCCAGGTCTTAAATACAAATGATATGTATTTCCAAGAATTATTTGTGCTTTAACTTGCTCATGAAGGTCTTTTTGAGAGACTGATTTAACAGTGCCAGCAGTCCCTACAGGCATAAATATTGGAGTCTGAATAACTCCATGATCAGTGGTTAAAAAACCAGATCTTGCTTTTGAATTTTGGTCTTTAGCTTTGAGTGTAAAGTTCATAAAACTGTGAATAAACTAGTTATAACAAATATAGAACATCTCAATTAAGCAATACTTTTAAAAAAAATAAATGATTAGAAAGTAATGACTTATATAGATTTTTTTGAATTCTTACTGATTGGTAGCTTTTTAGTGCAATTATTTTATTTATTATGCTTTAACTCTAGGCTTCTAGTAATTGAAAAAACAAAAAAGGATTTAAATAATCCAGATATTTCTGTTATAATTTGCGCTAGGAATGAAGAAGAGAATTTAAAATTAAATTTAGAAAAATTTTTAAATCAAGATTATGATAATTATGAAATAATCGTTGTGAACGACAGGTCTTGGGATAATAGTTTAGAATTCTTAAATAAATTAAAAAAGAAATATATAAACTTAAAAGTAGTAGATATCCCTGATAATAAAACAGATCACTTTGGTAAGAAACTCGCCATAACGTTAGGAATTAAAGCTGCAAATAATAATCATTTACTATTTACAGATGCAGATTGTTATCCCTACACTAATTCATGGATAACAAATATGAGTATTGGATTTCATAATAAAAAAGAAATAGTATTGGGAGCAGGTATTTATGCAAAAGAGAATAGTTTGTTAAATAAAATAATAAGATACGACACTGCTCAAATTGCTGTAAATTATTTAAGTTTTGCCAAAGCAAAAATAACTTACATGGGAGTAGGTAGAAACTTAGGCTACACCCAAGATGTATACTATTTAAATGAAGGCTTTAAATCTCACTACCATATTGCATCTGGAGATGATGATTTATTTGTAAATCAAGCAGCAAAAAATAACAATTCTCAGATTATTTTTAATAAAGAGAGTATTACCATTTCATCTCCCAAAAAAAAATGGAGGGATTGGATTATTCAGAAAAAAAGACATCATACTACAAATAGTAAATATAAAACCAGTCATAAATTTATATTGGGACTTCATTATTTAAGTTCTTTTCTATTTAATTTAAGCTTTATAATACTTTTAATTTCTGAAACTACAAAAGTTGAAATTTCAATCATATTTGCATTAAGATATTTAATTATTGTTTGCATATTTTATAGACCTTTCAAGATTTTAATGTGTAAAGATCTTTTATGGGTATTCCCAATATATGAAATCATCTTACTAATTTGTCAACCTATCTTTCAAATTAATAAGAAGAATAGAATTTAAATGGATAAAGAAAAAACAGGATCTCATCTTTCTGAAAAGGCTCAAAAAGATTATGAATTAGTAATTAGAGCCACCCAAAAAAAAGACCAGCAAGCTTTTTCTGAGTTAATGGATAAATACAAAGATTCTATCTATTTCATGCTTCTTAAAATGGTTAATAATAACGATGATGCAGAAGACTTGACACTTGAAGCATTCGGAAAAGCATTTAACAGACTTCACCAATATACCCCCAACTTTGCATTTAGTACATGGTTATTTAAAATTGCAACTAATAACTGCATTGACTTTCTTAGGAAAAAGAAAAAAAATGTAATGTCTATTGATAATAGAATACCAAACAGCGAAGGAGATGAATTTATGTTTGAAATTAAAAGCGATGGATTAACACCCGAACAGCTTGCAATGAATGACCAAAAAATTCAATTAATGAGACAATATGTCAAGAAATTGAAACCTAGATATGAAACATTGGTTGAAATGAGATATTTTAAGGAGATGAGCTATGATGAAATTTCAGAAGAGCTTAATTTACCATTAGGAACTGTTAAAGCTCAATTATTTAGAGCAAGGGAATTTCTTTATAATATAATGAAGCACAGTATTGAAACTATCTGATTCATCTAAAATAATTCATTTCTATTTTCCAAATTTAGATCAGAAGCAAATACAGCTATTTGATGTTTTAAAAGACGTTTATCTTGAATGGAATTCAAAAATAAATGTAATTAGTAGAAAGGATACTGAAAACTTCTATACTAGACATGTCCTCCATTCATTATCGATTGCAAAGTTTATAAAATTTAAACCAAATACTAGAGTTTTAGATGTAGGTACTGGGGGAGGTTTTCCTGGGATACCATTAGCTATTTATTTTAAAACATCAGAATTTACACTAATAGATTCTATTGGAAAAAAAATAAAAGTAGTTGACGAGGTTGTAAAAGAATTAAAATTAAAGAATGTTAATACAGTAGTAGCGAGAGCGGAAAATATTTCATTAAAATATGATTTTATAGTGAGTAGAGCTGTTGCACAATTAGATAAGTTTTGTCCATGGATATCAGAAAATATAAATAAGACAGAAATTAATGAAATTAAAAATGGTATAATTTATCTTAAAGGAGGAAATCTAATTGAAGAAATAAGTAAAGTGTCTAATAAATACAATTTTAAATTAATTAAAATATCAGACTATTATGATAATTTATTTTTTAAAAACAAGTCGATACTATATTTAAAAAAAATAATGTAGTGTAACTTTTATTCAATTCTTTTAAGTTAATTTAACATAATAGATTAATTAGTTTACTTAAATTTAATGAGCTTGTTTAAAAAATATATCATATTTATTTTACTTATAAACATAAGTAATCTAACTATTTCTCAAGACATTGAGTTAAGGTCCACAAATGTAAAAGTTCAAAGGTTATTGTACTTAATTGAACAAATGTATGTTGAGGATGTCAATACTAATAAACTTCAGGAAGACCTTGTTTTAGGAATGTATAATTATTTAAGGCCTATGAGCCTTTACCAGCATGATTCTATCTTTAGACAATTTAATTTAGAAAGTTCTGAAAAAACATCATTAGGCTTTACAATTAAATTTAATAAAGGGAAGATTCTAATTGATAGTATATTTTCAAAATCTGGAGCTGAAAATTTCGAACTTAAAAAAGGAGATCAAATAATTGGAATCGATAACAATAGACTAAATGAGGTGTATTACTACTCTGATTTTTTCAATCTATCTATTGGTGATGAGAACTCAATTTCAAATGTTAATTTAATTCGTGAAAAAGACACCTTAAATATTTATGTGAGAAGATTAAAAATTCCAAACCATTCCATTATACCAATACCCAATGCAATGAAAGCTCATAGTATCAGCTCTTACGAAAATGGATTGAAATTATTTAACTTAATTTATCCTGATACAATTACAAAATCAGAAATTACTGAACATGGAATAAGGTATATGTTAGAGCAATTAGATCCTCATTCAACATATATATCCTTAAAAGATTTACATGATATGAATGCACCACTAAAGGGTTCATTTACCGGCGTAGGAATAAGATTTCAGATTTTTAAAGATACCATCTTAATTGTACAAGCAATACCAGGTGGACCATCGGAAAAGGTTGGTTTAATGGCTGGAGACAAAATTATAAAAATTGGTGAAGAAATGGTGGCTGGGATTGGCATGAAAAATAGTGGAGTAAGAGACAGGCTTTTAGGAGATAAAGGGACAAATATTCTAGTAGGAGTTCAAAGAGGAAATAGTAAGGAGGTTATTGATTTTAAAATTACAAGAGATAAAATACCTATTTACAGTGTTGATGCATCCTATATGGCAGATGAAAATACTGGATATATAAAGTTAAATAATTTTTCGTCTACTAGCTTAAGTGAAATTAGAAAAGCTGTCTTCAGTTTAAAAGAGAAAGGTATGAAAAATCTTATACTTGATCTTCAAAATAACGGAGGTGGATATTTAAAAACAGCGGTGGACCTGGCAGATGAAATGTTGCCAGGAAATAGGAGAATTGTATCGACAAAAGGACGAAAATTTCCTGAAAAAATTTACGGTGGAAATAATACAGGATTATTAGAAAATGGAAAAATAATTGTACTAGTTAATGAAAGTAGTGCAAGTGCAAGTGAAATTGTTAGTGGTGCTATTCAAGACTGGGACAGAGGTTTAATTGTAGGTAGAAGAACGTTTGGAAAGGGGTTGGTACAAAAACCTATTCAACTTCCCGATGGTAGCCAAGTCAGAATTACCACTTCAAAATATTACACACCTAGTGGAAGATGCATTCAAAAACCGTATGGTAGTGGTTCCATGGCTTATAGAAAAGAGAAATATAGTCGATATAAGTCTGGTGAATCTTTTAATAAAGACAGTATTAAAAACAATGAAAATGAAGCTTATTCAACAATTTTAAAAAAAAGGAAGGTATATGGTGGCGGGGGAATTGTACCAGATATTTTTGTTGCTCTTGACACTAACGGAACAAGTGCCTATTTCAGTAAACTAGTTAGAAAAGGAGTATTTAATCAATTTTCACTTTATTATGTCAATAAATACAGAAAAAACTTAGAAAATAAATATCCCAATTTTAAAGATTATAAATTAAATTTCAAAACAGAAAAACCATTACAAGAACTGATAAATTTTGCTAGTGAAGATGGTATAGAGTTTAATGAAAAACAATTTAATGACTCTAAAAAAACAATTGAAGTACGTCTAAAAGCAAATATTGCACAAGATTTATTTGATTATAAAAAATTCTATGAAATAATAAATGAATTAAACGTAACCCTACAGAAATCAATAGAAATTATAAAAAATGATGAAGCATTTTTTAATTTAGCACAATAAATTCATAAAATATGAAAGATAAAACCAATATATCATTAGGAATTTCAATAATCGCAATCTTTATATCTCTTTATACTCTTAGTTTGGTTAATAATAATGGAGACCCATTTACTAAATCTCAAAATAAAACTTATATATCTGCTGATCCCGGAGCCAAAAAGAAATTAGATAATATGGAAAAAAACATGAGGGAAAGCCCATTAACACCTCAAATGGATGCTTCCAGTAATCTTCCAAAAACAAAAATAAAATTTTCTAATGATATGCATGAGTTTGGGAATGTTGAAGTTAATTCAGAAAATAAATATTCATTTAGTTTTACCAATTCAGGGAATGAGCCATTGAAAATTTCAAATGCTAAGGGGTCTTGCGGATGTACAGTTCCTGACTGGCCAAAAAAACCAATTTTACCGGGCCAAAGTGGAAAAATAGATGTTATTTTTAGACCATCAAAAGGTCAGGCCGGTACCAAACAAACTAAAACTGTAACAGTTTCAGCAAATACAAGTCCTGAAAATACAATTCTTAAAATTTCTGCATTTGTCAATAAAGCAGCTGAATAAAATTTTTCTATTTATTACAATATTTGTTCCTGCTTATTTACTAGCACAATCAAATTGTTTAGCAAGGTCAACTCCCTTTAAGGGGGGAGAAGAGGTTATTTATGATATAGAATATCTAATGGGAAAAACTTGGGTGACAGCAGGTAAAGCAAGATTTATTGTTAAAGATTCCGTTTACAAAAAACAAAGCTGCTATTATGTAGAGGGCAAAGGAAGAACCTTAAAAAATTATGATTGGTTTTTTAAAGTAAGAGACAAATATGCAAGCTTTATTTCTAAGAAAACTATGTTGCCTTTACATTTTATTAGAAGAGTGAGAGAAGGAGAATTTTTTCTTAACTACGACTATGATTTTAATTATATAAAAAATATAGCAGCTATAGATGAAACTAGAAAGAAAGGTTTTAGAAAAGATACTATTAATATTATTGATTGTAGTTTTGATATAATGAGTTCTGTTTATTTTTCTAGAGGTATTGATTTCTCTCAATATAAAGAAAATGATACCATTCCTATGAATGTTATTTTAGATAAAGAGATTTTTAAGGATTTATTTATTATTTACCAGGGGAAGAAGAAAATTATTGATCAGAACAATAAAGGTATTAATTGTATTCACTTTAAGGTCAATCTTGTTGAAGGAACAATTTTTAAAGCTAACGAATCTATGAATGTATTTGTAAGTGATGATGAAAATAGAATTCCTATTTATGTAGAAGCTGAAATTTTGGTTGGTGCTATTAGAGTATATTCTAAAAGTATTAAAGGAACTAAAGTTCCTGTAAAATATTTAAACTAATCTTCTATTGTTAATTTCTGTCTTTATTAAAGATAACTCTCTGCTTGATTGTCCAGAAACAGAAGTGTTTTCCTCAGCTCTCCTTATTAAGTATGGAAGTACTTCCTTTATAGGTCCATAAGGAACATATTTTGCTACATTATAACCCATTTCAGAAAGATTAAAACTTATATGATCACTCATTCCTAAAAGTTGAGCAAAATAAATTCGATTATCATTATTATTTAATTTCATTTTCAACATAAGTTGAGTTAAATGTAGGACGCTTGATTCGTTATGAGTACCAGCGCAAAAGCTCACAATATTAATTTTACTTATGCAATACTCTACAGCTTTAGTAAAATCTAAGTCTGTAGCGTTTTTAGAAATGTGTATTGGATTAGGGGAACCATTTTTTAATGCAACTTCCCTTTCTTTTTCCATGTAAGCACCACGAACTAGTTTTAAACCTAAATAACAACTATTACCCTCGCATTTTGAAATTAGCTTTTTCATATAATTCAGACGATCATGCCTGTATAGTTGAACCGTATTGTAAATAATTACTTCCTCTTTATTATATTTTAGTATCATTAACTCAGCTTGAGAATCTATAAAATCTTGAAACCAACTGTGCTCAGCGTCTATGAATAAAGAAACTTTATTTTCAAAAGCATTTTTACATATTTCATCAATTCGCTGTGAGATAGATTCAAGTTCTTCTAGTTCTAATTTGTTTAATTTAGATAGATCTTGACTGGCTTTTTGTATTAACGAAGACCTACCTAAGCCAGTTATTTTAAAAACAGAAAAAGGACATTTAGAATTATTTGAAGAAAAAAGAATAGTTTGAATAATCTCCTCTTTGGTTTTTTCAAAATCTACATTATTTTCTTTGCCTTCGACAGAATAATCTAATATTGTACCTATTCCAAATTGAGAAAGATGATTGATTTTATCACCACAATCTTTAATGTTTTCGCCTCCACAAAACTGACGAAAAATAGTTTTTTTTACTATTTTTTTAATAGGAAGTTTTAAAAAAAATGAAAGTTTTAAAAAAACACTTCCAACTTTAACTAAAAATGCTGATTTAATAATTGAAAATAAAAAGTAAGCTTTTTTTAATTCCCAGTCCGATTGATGAGCAAAAGCAGATTTAGTATTTTCAAAATTAACCATTTATAATTTTACTTTGAAATCATTTTATCTAAAATAGAAGATAATTTTTTTGTGAGATTCTCTCTTGAATACATTTTTAAATTTGAATCAAAATTTTCTTTATTTTTAAATAATTTAAGAATTGACTCTTCTAATTTTATTTCATTATCAAACCCAGTTACAAAACCAGTATTAGTTTGTCTGATAATATTTGCTAAATCACCATCTTCAGGGCCTATAACTAAAATGGGTCTATTTGAAGCCATATACTCAAAAACTTTCCCAGTAATAATTCCTCTTGAATTAGGTGTATTATTAACCATTAACAGTAATACTCTAGATTTTTTTTGTTCATTAATTACATCGTTATGGGAAATATATCCTAATTTTTTTAAATGATTCTCTAACCCGAAATTACTTATTGATTTCAATACTGAAAAATCAATATTTCCTATTAATTTTATTTTGAGTTTATTATCAAAAGCTTCATTTTCATTACATATCTTTTTTAATACTTTCCATAATATTTCATGATTTCTTGAGGGTGAAAAAGTTCCTATATGAGCAATGGTAAAATCAGTGTCTAATTCTAAAGAACTATTAATAGGAAAATCTTCTGGATCGTATCCGTTTTCTACTACTTCAACTTCTTTAGATCCTAAGGCAAGTAATTCTTTTTTTAGTTGATTTCCTATGGTTAAAACCATATCAGTATTTTTAAGAACAGCTCTTTCTAATGCTTTATGTTTATTATCAGCCCATTCAGTTAATTTTAAATCTTTATAAAAATCAATATTTGTCCATGGATCTCTAAAATCAGCTAACCATTTAATTTGAAATCTTTTTTGTAATTCCATTGCAATTAAATGTGTTGAATGTGGAGGACCAGACGAAATTATAATATCAACAGGGTTATTAATTAAAAAATTTGTAAGATAATTTATTGACGGCTTTATCCAAAATCTTCTTGCATCTGGTATGAATAAGTTTCCTCTTATCCAAATACTTATGTTTTGTAAAAACTTATTTCTTTTTTTCTGGGTTAAAAAACTACTATTTATTTTTTCTTTTTTTTTCCTTCCAGTAAAAATTTTGTATAAACTGTAAGGTTCCCATATTTTAGATTTTAAAATTTTAATTTTAGAAGATACGTCTTTGGATAGAGAACTATCTAGTACCGGATATTCGCCATTTTCTACAGTGTAGATTACTGGTTTATAATTATAATTTGGTAAATATTTTACAAACTTCAGCCATCTTTGGACCCCTGCTCCCCCACTTGGTGGCCAATAATAAGTAATGACCAAAACTTTTTTCATATTTCAGGGAATTCTCTTCCTTTAATTTTAAAAAATAATAGCATAAAAAGTAAAAGAATTATTATCAAAGAACTTGAGAATGAAATAATTGAGGCCGTATTGTAAATTGGTAAATCGTACTTAAAAGTGATTTTATGTAACCCCGGGTTTACTTTTAAGGCTCTTAAAACATAATTAGCTCTAATGTGAGAGGTTTCAACACCATCAACAAATGCTTTCCAACCCTTATCATAGAATACTTCTGAAAACACAATCAATTCCTCTTTTTCAGCTTCCACTTCATAATCGATCTGATTGGCCTTGTAATTCACCATAGTAACCTTAGATTCTCCAGACGTTGAAATATCACCTAAAACCTTTTTATATTTTTCATCTATAACAGCTGAAAACTTAGGATTGAATGAGGTATCCCCTACAGTTAAAATTTCCTCGTCAGGTGTTGACACCCATTTTATATTTTGAACAGTCCATGCATTGCCAAGAGTAAATGGGTTTTTTAAAACTCCTGGGGTTTGGTTATCGACTCTTCTATTTAAGTCAACAAGTCCATTCCCCTCTAAGTTGAAAATAAAATATTTAACGTTTAACATATTGAAAAAATTATTTGACCCTAATAAGTCAAACTGATTGCTTTTCAAGGAACTATTTATAGCATTGTATTCCTTTTGGAAATAAAAGTCTATTAATTCTTGTACTCTTTTAACTTTAACAGCAGAATATCCTCCAATAGATTTATGAAGAAAGGATGTTCTTGCAGTGTTAAGTGGGTTACCCATTTCTAATACTCTATAGTTGGTATTGAAATTTAGCTCCTTAAATGACTCAATATTAGCAATTCTGTTTCTGTAATCACTATCATCGTATTCATTAATAACCTCTTTCATTCTTTTTTGAATATTAAATCTAAGATTGTTGTTTTCTGAGATTTCGTAATCCCTTATAGCTAAATCAGCTGCTTTAGGAGAATGAGGAAAAATTTTAAGGTCCTGGTCTTGCCAATGTTTTAACCCGCTTTGTCTGGTAAGCTGTTGCTCAAGACTAGAGTATTCCTTATTATGTAAGTATCTTTTACTAACACCCCACATATCAATAAGTACAACAAGACCTAAAGAAATTAAAAATACAGGCTTTGATATTTTGCTCTTAACAAAAAGAAAGATACATCCAATAATAATTAAAACCAGAATCAAAGATCTTACAACATCCTTAATTAAAACACTTTTTCTAAAGTCTGTTAACTCATTAATATAGTTAGATGTCTGAGGGTCCATCATTGAAAGCTGAATAATAATTTTTTCTTCCGATAATGATGTGAAGTTTAAGAATAAATCCGGGAAAATAATAAAACTTAAAAAGAAAAAAACTAAGAGACCAGAAAGTATGTAGAATAAATTAAGACTAGTTATCTTTTTAAACTTAAAATCAACTTCCTGGGAAAGAAAGTCTTTATTTTCTGTAAATTGATAGAACCATAAGACTCCAATTAAGGGGACTATAAGTTCAGCAATAACTAAAATCATGGTAACAGATCTAAACTTAGAATATCCAGGGAAAAAATCTGCAAATAAATTAGTTAAGAACATCCAATTATGTCCCCATGATAAAAATATAGCCAATAATAGCACTATCAGTAAAGGCCATTTAATTCTATCTCTTAAAAAAAATAAACCAAATACAAACAATAAAAATACAGAAGCACCTATATAAACTGGACCAGCAGTAGATGGTTGATTTCCCCAATAAGTATTTATAGTCCATCTCTTTTCGTAGGCATTTTTAATGAAATTTTTTAACCCATTAGTCACATCTGAACTTTCCATTACATTTTCTTCTAATAAATAAGCACCAGAGCCACCACCTTTAGCATTAGGAATAATTAAATTTATCGTTTCACCTAGACCGTAACTCCAATTAGTCATATAATCGATATTCAATCCATTTGTAGCTTTTTTGTCCTCACCTAGCAAATTAGATGAAAGTTCAGATGGCCCTCTCTGAGAATCTTGTAAATAGTCGTAAGTCATAAAAAGATTGCCGGAATTACATAAAATTGACAGTAATCCAGCTGTAGCTAACAGGCCTGTGATTTTAAAGAAAGAAATTAATTTTTTTAATTTATAATATTTGATTAGTTCAAAGAACCCAATTGATATAAGAATTAAAAATGTATAATAAGTTATCTGGACATGGTTAGATCTTAGTTCTAACCCTAAAAACAAAGCAAAAAATATGGCGCCAACAATAGCTTTATTTCGGTAGGAATAAATAAATGCTCCAACAATCATTGGCATAAAAGACATAGCCATGATTTTTGAGTTATGTCCAACAGAAAGACTAATAAAAAAAAAGGAACTTAAACCAAACATTAATGATCCTAAAAGAGAAACCCAAGGTTTTATACTGAGACAAATACAAAGGATATAAAATCCTAATAAATATAAGAAAAGTACACTTATAGGATGGGGTGTGAATAAAGTGATTATTTTTTGTACATAACTTAAAAGGTTTGAGTTATGTACTACCGAAACTTGTGTGGCTGGCATTCCTCCAAACATAGAATTAGTCCATAATGGTTCTTCATTATACTCTTTTCTGTGATCTTTGATTTCTTTAGCAACCCCTTTGTGATTATTAATATCGTCTTGTTTTAGGGAAAGACCTTCTAAAACTGGAGATAAATAAAAAAAAGAAATTAGAAGAAAAAATAATATAGCAATAATGTGAGGATAATTATTTTTTAAAATGGGATTCATAAAGAAAAATTAATTCTCAAATATAATAAGCTTATTCTGATTAAATCAACTTTAAAGAATTAAAATCTACTTACTCAAATAGAGATTTCTTTCAGAATAAATCTTTCTAAAGAATGGATCCTTTAAATCTTTAATAAATTTAATTGCCTCACCAGTTGATTTCATTTCAGGACCTAACTCTTTATTTACGTTAGGGAATTTTTCAAATGAAAAAACTGGTATTTTAATGGCATAACCATTTTTTTCAGGTTTAAAATCAAAATCTTTAACCTTCTTTTTACCAATCATTACCTTTGCTGCATAATTTACATAAGGTTCGTTATATGCTTTTGAAATGAAAGGTACTGTTCTAGATGCTCTTGGGTTTGCTTCAATAATGTAAACAACATCATCTTTAATAGCAAATTGAATATTTATCAATCCAACAGTTTTTAAAGCTTTTGCAATAGTATGTGTATATTCTTCAATTTGTTGGATTATAAAGTCTCCTAAATTATAGGGAGGTAGAACTGCGTAAGAGTCTCCAGAATGGATTCCTGCAGGTTCAATATGTTGCATTATACCAATAATTTTAACATCTTTTCCATCACAAATAGCATCAGCTTCAGCTTCAATAGCTCCATCCAAAAAATGGTCTAATAAAATTTGATTATCTGGCATATCTTTTAATATATCAACTACGTGGTGCTCTAGATCTTCTTCGTTAATGACAATTTTCATTTTCATACCACCTAATACATAACTGGGTCTAACTAAAAGCGGAAAACCTAAATCTTTAGAAATTTCTAAAGCTTGTTCTGCTGATTCGACAACTCCAAATCTTGGATAAGGGATATTGTTATCTTTTAGAAGGTTTGAAAAACTTCCCCTGTCTTCAGCTAAATCAAGTGCTTTGAAAGAAGTTCCTATAACTTTAATTCCGTACCTATCCAGTTTCTCTGCTAACTTTAAAGCAGTTTGTCCCCCGAGTTGAACAATAACACCTTCGGGCTTCTCATGTAATATTATATCGTAAATATGTTCCCAAAAAACGGGCTCAAAATATAATTTATCTGCAGTATCAAAATCTGTAGAGACAGTTTCAGGGTTACAATTTATCATTATTGTTTCATATCCACATTCTTTTGCTGCAAGAACACCATGTACGCAACAGTAATCAAATTCAATACCTTGACCAATTCTGTTAGGGCCGGAACCTAAAACAACAATTTTAGGCTTATTTGAAACTATAGATTCATTTTCTTGTTCGAATGTTGAATAGAAATATGGTGTTTCTGCTCTAAATTCAGCTGCACAAGTATCAACAAGTTTATAAACTCTTTTTATCCCTAGTTCTTGTCTTTTTTTAAATACTTCACTTTCTAAGCAACCAAATAAATGTCCTAATTGCCTATCTGCATAACCCTTTTGCTTTGCTTCAAAAAATAGTTCATATGAAATATTTTCGATTGTGAAATTCTCTAATTTATTTTCTAAATCTAAAAGATCTTTTATTTGTCTTAAAAACCAATCATCAATTCTTGTTTTCTGTTGAATTTTTTTAAATGGAATACCCAACTTTATTGCATCGTAAATATGGAAAAGCCTATTCCAGCTAGGAAACTCTAAGCTTTTTAAAATTTCATCTTGATTAGTAAGCTCTTTACCATCTGCTCCAAGACCGTTTCTACTTATTTCTAGTGACTGACATGCTTTTTGAAGAGCTTCTTGAAATGATCTTCCAATACCCATCACTTCTCCAACAGATTTCATTTGAAGCCCTAGCTTTCTGTCAGATCCTTTAAACTTATTAAAGTTCCATCGAGGTATTTTAACAATAACATAGTCTAATGTTGGTTCGAAAAATGCAGATGTTGATTTAGTTATTTGATTATCTAATTCGTCAAGCGTATATCCAATAGCAAGCTTTGCAGCAATTTTAGCAATTGGATATCCAGTAGCTTTTGATGCTAAAGCAGAGGATCTACTTACCCTAGGATTAATTTCAATGGCAATAATATCTTCTTTTTCATCATCACTAACAGCAAATTGAACGTTGCAACCACCAGCAAAATCACCAATAGCTCGCATCATTTTAATAGCCATATCACGCATTTTCTGATAAGTCTTATCGCTCAATGTCATTGCTGGTGCTACTGTAATCGAATCTCCTGTATGAATACCCATAGGATCCATATTTTCTATAGAGCATATAATAGTAACATTATCATTCTTATCTCGAAGTAGTTCTAATTCAAACTCTTTCCATCCAACAACTGCTTTATCTATCATAACCTCATGAATAGGGGAAGCATGAAGTCCTCTGTTTAGAAGGGTTTCAAAATCTTTTTCATTACGAACAAATGATGCTCCAGAACCGCCCAGCGTATATGAAGGTCTAATACAAAGCGGGAATCCATAATCTTGAGCAATTTCTTTTCCTTGAAGAAATGATTTAGCAATTGATTGAGGAGCCATTGGGATATCAATTTTATCCATCAATTTTCTAAAAGCTTGTCTATTTTCTGTAATTTCTATCGCGTCAATATCAACTCCAATAATATCAACATTATTATCTTCCCAAACACCAATTTCATTACATTTTATACATAGGTTTAAAGCCGTTTGTCCCCCCATAGTTGGTAGCACTGCATCAATATTATGTTTTTGCAATATTTCTTCAATAGAGTCAACTTCAAGAGGGAGTAAATAAATATTATCTGCAATAACTTTATCAGTCATAATAGTTGCAGGGTTAGAATTTATCAAAGTGACTTCGATTCCTTCTTCTCTTAAAGATCTTGACGCTTGAGAGCCAGAATAATCAAACTCACAAGCTTGTCCAATAACTATAGGTCCACTTCCTATAATAAGTATAGATTTAATTGCAGAATCTTTTGGCATATAATAAGTTTGATGGCGAAAATAAGTAAAAGAGAGATAAAAGAATTGCGTTGTTGAAAAAAAGGCAAAAAAAAACCTCCAATAAGGAGGTTTTTTAAAAGTGGCGACGACATACTCTTCCAGGTGTTACCCTAGTACCATCTGCGCTATTAGGCTTAACTTCTCTGTTCGGAATGGGAAGAGGTGGACCCTAATGCAATAGTCACCGTAGCGTTAAATATCGTAGTATTTCAAAAAATATAATAATCATAAAGTACAAAACAAAGTGTTATTATTAAAAGCTTACAGGTAATTAGTACTACTCGGCTTTGCCATCACTGACTTTACACCTGTAGCCTATCAACGTTATCGTCTTTAACGACCTTTAAAAGAGATCTCATCTTGAGATGTGTTTCGC
>Ga0209603_1000039_pt1 | contig 152777 bp, 115 predicted proteins | sample COGITO_mtgs_1206_FD_184812 | JGI IMG/M metagenome (GOLD analysis project Ga0209603, IMG submission 184812) | Pelagic marine microbial communities from North Sea - COGITO_mtgs_120607 (SPAdes) (version 2) | ecosystem: Environmental > Aquatic > Marine > Epipelagic ...
GTGTTTTTGCTACTGGTTCATTTATTCCTGGAGCTAATCAAATTGGATTGGTAAACTTTACCACAACTCCCGGAGATGCTTACTATATTGACGATATGGAATGGTATGTGATTTCGGATGATGATTGCTTTAGCTCATTAACTGCACTAACAATTTTCGTAGAGCCTTGTCTATCCATTTCTGAACAAATAAGCTCTGATATTCAGCTATTCCCTAATCCAACCAGTGGTGTAATAAATTTTACAGCTAGTTCTAAAATAAAAAATATAGAAATTATAGATTTTCAAGGGAAAATAGTAATTAGAAAAACCTTTAATTCTTTAAATGCTGAAATTGATTTGGAAATGCTTCAAAAAGGAATTTATTTTTGTAATATCATAACTTCAAAGGGGTCTGTTTACAAAAAAATAATTATTCAATAAACTATAAACATGAAAAATATTATTTCACTTATTCTTACTTTTTTAGTAGTGAATTTGAACTATAGTCAATGTCCAGCTGTTAATTCCCCCTATGGAGAAAATTTTGGATCCGGAACTCTTCCAACTTGTTGGTCTCAAAGTGTAATAACTGGTGATGGATGGCAATTTACAGGAACTCCAGGATACGATGCCGCTAATAATGGTCGTACCGCTGGAACTTATGCTTGGATAGATTTTTCATCTGATGATCAAGGAGTCATAATGGAATTAGTAGATGTTGATGTTTCTTCTTTATCGGCTCCTCAAATAGAATTTGATTATTTCTGCTACAATTCTACTAATCCAACACCAGCAAACATACTTAATGTAGAGGCATTTGATGGAACTAATTGGGTTTTAATAAGTTCTATTCAAATAAACACTCTTCAAGGTTGGAATCCATACTATTTTTCTTTAGTGGGTTACGACGTTTCAGGAATTGTGTCCCTAAGATTAAGAGCAGAATCTGGTGGAGCAACTAATGACTTTTATAACGATATATTGGTAGATAATTTATTTATTAGACAAGCTCCTACTTGCCCTAGCCCATTAGTTTCTTCATTTGGTGTTTCAAATCTTACTGCAGATAGTGCTGAAATTTCTTGGCTTGCTGGTGGAAATGAGCTTTTGTGGAGCGTTGAATGGGGAGTATCTGGATTTAATTTTGGTTCTGGAAGTTATAATACAACAACTAATTTCTTTTCTTATCCAGTTACTGGATTATCTCCAATAACGTCTTATGATTTTTATGTTAAAGCTATATGTAGTTCAATTTCAAATAGTTCTGTCACTGTAACAGCTTGTAATTCTTATAACTGGCGTGGATACACTTACAGCCAAAGTGGAACTTATTATGACATCACATCAACTGTTTCTGGCTGTTATAGTGTTTTTACTTTGAACTTAACCATTGACTCAATTATAAATGTTACAGAAAATATTACCGCCTGTAGCTCTTATCAATGGAACGGAAATAACTACACCCAAAGTGGAACTTATTATGACAGTTCATCAACTATTTCTGGCTGTGATAGTATATTCACTTTGAACTTAACCATTGACTCAATTATAAATGTTACAGAAAATATTACCGCTTGTAGTTCTTATCAATGGAAAGGAAATAATTACACCCAAAGTGGAACTTATTATGACAGTTCATCAACTATTTCTGGCTGTGATAGTATATTCACTTTGAACTTAACCATTGACTCAATTATAAATGTTACAGAAAATATTACCGCTTGTAGTTCTTATCAATGGAAAGGAAATAACTACACCCAAAGTGGAACTTATTATGACAGTTCATCAACTATTTCTGGCTGTGATAGTATATTCACTTTGAACTTGACAATTAATGTAGGTGATTCAAGCTATTGGGCTGGGCCATTTACATTTGTAACTCCTTGTGCAACTTTAACCCCTCCTCAATTAGAAGACTTTACTAATTCATTTCCGCCTAACACTTGTTGGGATCAAGCTGGAGATGGAGACCAATTTAGTGGACCAACTAATATTGGAACTAGTTCGTGGATTACAGACGGATTTGCAAATGTTGGAACTACTGGTGCGGTTCGATGTTACTTAGCTAACACTTTAAATAAAGAATGGGTGCTTAGTCCTCAATATGATTTTAGTAATGGAGGCCCATTTCAAATAGAATTTGATTTCGGAATATTTACAGCATTTTCTTCTACCCCAGGTACGCTAGGCTCTGATGATTACATTTCGGTATTAATTTCTGATGATGGCGGGACCTCTTGGGAAGAAATCGTTAAATATGATAATAATTATGTTACAAATACTAACGGAAATTATGAGATAATTGCCTTAACTAATTCTTTTCTAAGTACTTTGAACATTGACACTAATAATTTCAATATAAACGGTACTATTCAGTTTGCTTTTTGGGCAACCGACGGAAGAACAAATGACCTTCAAAGTAATGATGTAATGTTTGATAATTTTAGAGTTATCCCTGTCCCAAGTTGTCCACAACCCCAAGCTATAAGTTCTTTTGGAATTACATCAGATAGTGCGTCTTTAACTTGGGCTTCATTTGCCTCTGATTCTATTTGGATGGTTTATTTAACACCAGCAGGCATAACTCCCGATTCAAGTCATTTAACTATTGTAAATAACGATACTGTTTTTCTATCTGGATTAAATTCAAGCTCTTTTTATGACGTATATGTAGGGTCGATATGTTCTATAAATGATTCTAGTTATTTAACTGGGCCATATAGATTTTCAACACTTTGCTCAACTGCTATTGCACCTTATAGCCAGGATTTTAATTATGGCACCTTACCACTTTGCTGGACTCAAAGTGTAGTAAGTGGTGATGGATGGCAGTTCACAGGAACACCTGGATATGATGCTGCTAATAATGGCCAAAGTCCTGGGACATATGCTTGGATTGATTTTTCTGGAACTGATCAAGGAACCGTTATGGAACTTGTAGAGGTTGATATTTCTTCTTTGACTGCTCCACAAATAGAATTTGATTATTTCTGCTACAATACAACAAATCCAACTCCAGCAAACATACTTAATGTAGAGGCATTTGATGGAACCAATTGGGTTTTAATAAGTTCTATTCAAACAAATACTTTTCCAAATTGGAATCCTTACAACTTTTCTTTAATAGGATTTGATAGTTTAGGATTAATAAAAGTAAGATTAAGAGGTGAGTCTGGTGGAGCTACAGATGATTTTTATAACGACATCTTAGTAGACAATTTATTTATCAGACAAGCTCCAACTTGTCCTCGGCCACTAGTTTCATCTTTTGGGATTGGGAACTTAAACTCAAATAGTACTGAAATATCTTGGGTTGCTGGTGGAAATGAACTTCTGTGGTCAATTGAATGGGATACTTCTGGATTCACATTAGGTACCGGAAACTATGATACTACAAGTAATTTTTTGAATTATCCTATTTCAGGGTTATCTTCAACATCATCATATGATTTTTATGTAAGAGCAATTTGTAGTCCAGGAGATTCAAGCTATTGGACTGGTCCATTCTCATTTACAACCCCTTGTTCAGCTCTATCACTACCGCAATTTGAAGATTTTTCTTTAGGGTTTCCTCCTAGTATTTGCTGGGATGAAGCTGGTAACGGAGACCCTCTTACTGGACCAAGCGGTTTTGGAACTAGTTCATGGGTTACGGATGGTTTTGCAAACGTCGGAATTAATGGTGCTGTTAAATGTAATTTAAGTTTCACCGGAAAAAACGAATGGATACTTACTCCACAATATGATTTTAATATTGGAGGTCCCTACCAAATAGAATTTGATCTTGGAATATTTACAGCATCTTCTTCCAATCCAGGGACACTAGGCTCTGATGATGAAGTTCAAATTTTAATTTCCAGAGATGGTGGTGCAACTTGGATTTCACTTGCTGTTTATAATAGTAATTACATAACAGGAGTTAATGGGAATCATGAAATAATTACCTTAAGAAATGATACAAATGGAATTATTCAATTTGCTTTATGGGCAACAGAAGGGGCATTTGACGATCCACAAAATAATGATGTAATGTTAGACAACTTTAAAATTATTCAAATTCCAAATAATGACTTAGGTGTTGTCCTAGCTGACTTGCCATCTGCCTCTACAGGTTGTGAGGGTGACAGCTCTTTTGTTACTGTAACAATTGTTAATTTTGGTTATCAACCTCAATCTGGTTTTACGATTCAATACACACTAAACGGGGTCCCAGTTATTGAAACTATTTCTAATACTTTACAGCCTGGAGATTCTTTAATTCATACTTTCTCTGTTCCTGTTGATCTTACCCAAGATGGGAGTTATAGCTTTGATTTTACTACCAATTTACCAAATGACGATAATACTACTAATGATGCTTTTGGGTCAACTCTTACTTTTGAAAATTATTTTACACCAGATCCTCCAAACGTCAGCAATGACACTGTATGTGTAAATTCATTAACTCCTAAGGGAACTTCAGCTAAACTTATAGCATCAGGAAATGCAACTGCAAGTTTTGAATGGTTTGATTCAACTGGAAACTATTTAGCTTCGGGTGATACTCTATTTACAGATACCATTAATACTATTACTAGCTATTTTGTGTCCTCAAAAGAATTAGCGCCTGGAAATATAGGAGCTCCAACCAATAACTTTGGAGCTGGAAGTGGTGGTTTTGATAATTTATTTCCCAACGGTCTGGTGTTTAATGTATATAGTGACCTTACTTTGGATTCTGTTACTATTTATCCCGATGGACCTGGGACTATACAAATAAAAATTGTTAATATAATTGGGGCAACTATTTACTCCAACTTTTATACAATAGGACAGAATATTAATCCAGGAAGTAAACTCAAAGTTCCAATAGGACAGAATATTACAGCTGGAAATGGATATATAATAGAAGTTTCGTTTGTTAGCTTAGGTAATTTGTCCTTATACAGAAATACTTTAAACGCTTCTTACCCTTATAATTACAGTAATATTGCATCTATTATAAGCTCAACTAATGGATCAATAGACTCCTATTTCTATTTCTACAACTGGGATATTTCAACCATAAGTTGTAGCAGTGAAAAAAGCGAGGCTGTGGTTTATATTGACCAATGTGTTGGTATAGAAAAAATTAATTACTCTAATTTTAATATTTATCCAAATCCTAATAATGGATGCTTTGAAATTAATTTTAATAACCCATCTATAAATACAAAAATTGAAATATTTGATCTTACAGGCAAAAAAATCTATAAAAATACTATTACAAATGAGGATTTTAAAATAAATCTTAATAAATTTAAAAATGGATTTTACTTAGTTAATACCATTCAAAATGGGAAAATATTCACAAAGAAATTACAAATTTTAAAATAGAATAATGAGAAAAATATTATTAATTATCACTGTCTTTTTAATTGCAATAAGAGGAATTGCCCAAGATACTATCACTACCATACCTACTTTTACCGATAATAACGGCTCAAGTGCAGTTTCCTTTGAAGTTGTTGCCAACTCTGCAATAAAAATAACAAGTATATCAAACATATGGAATGCAGGAACTAGTTCTACTGATGTTTGGGTTAAACAAGGTGTTATTAATGGTAGCGCCCCCTTATCTATTAATGCGGCTAATGGGTGGACTCTCCACCAAGCAAGCGTTACAGTAAATGGTGCTAATGCAAACAGTCCTTCTTGGGTTTCAGGGATGAATCCAATTAATGTTGCAGCAGGTAATACCGTTGGAATTCTAATAACAGGAAGTATGGGTTATTTTGGTACAGGAACTTCACCAATTTCTGCCGTTACCACTTTTCCAGGTAATTTTGCTCAATTAAATGCCGGTGGAATTTCAAATGGTTTTGGCGGAGTAGTCCCTAGCTTAAATTTTAATCCCAGGGGATTTGTAGGAAGTATTGTTGTAGAACTAGATTTAATTGGTAATTGTGTAAATTCATTTACCAATGTAACAACAGACAGTATTTTGGCTACAACTGCACAGGTTAATTGGACTCCAGGAGCTACAAATTCATCTTTTTGGTTAGAATATGGATTAACTGGTTTCACCCCCGGAACAGGAACAATGATTTCTGGAACTTACCCCGGTACTCAGCCACCAGTAAATTTAACTGGATTAGCAGTTAATACAAATTATGATTATTATATTGGAGAAATTTGTAACTCTGGAGCAGACTCAATTTATTCGGCTAGCCCTTACCAGTTTAGTACAACTAGACTTTGTGCTCCACCAACAAATTTAGCTGTTTCTAGTGTTCTCACTACATCAGCCGATATTACTTGGAGTCATGCAGGTGGAGCCAATAGCTTTACAATATTTTATGGTGCAGGACTCAGTCAAACTGCAACAAGCTCCCCCTTTACACTTACGGGGTTAAGTCCAGCAGCATCTTATGATATATATGTTCAGGCTGATTGTGGAAATACAAATGGTGTAAGTGATTCACTTGGACCAATTAATTTAACAACTGCTTGTGGAATTGCAGTAGCTCCATACAGTCAGAATTTTAATACTGGTGCTTTGCCAAACTGCTGGTCGATTAGTGCAACATCTGGTGATGGATGGCGTTTCGTCGGAAATCCGGGTTACGACGCTGCAAATAATGGTCGTCCTGCAGGGTCTTATGCTTGGATAGATTTCTCTGGAACTGATCAAGGAACTATAATGGAACTCATTCCTGTAGACGTTTCATCTTTATCAACTGCTCAAATAGAATTTGATTATTTCTGTTTCAATACAACCAATCCCTCACCTACAAATATTTTATATGTAGAGGCTTTTGATGGAACTAATTGGGTTACTGTCAACTCTATTCAAGTAAATTCTATTCCAGGATGGAACTCATACAATTTCTCATTGGCTGGTTATGACGTTGCTGGTGTTGTTTCTGTAAGGTTAAGAGGAGAATCTGGTGGAGCGACTAATGATTTTTATAATGATATTTTGGTAGATGACTTGTTCATTAGAGAAGCTCCGAGTTGCCCAAGACCACCAGCTTCATCATTTGGAGTTTCTAATCTTTTGGCAACTAGTGCTGATCTAAATTGGTTAGCAGGTGGGAATGAATTGTTTTGGGGTGTCGAATGGGGTCCAGCAGGATTTACTTTAGGAAGTGGTAATTTTAACACAACCAATTTATTTTTTGCCTATCCTATTTCTGGTCTTACTGCAACAACAACGTATGAATTTTATATTCAAGCTATTTGCGCACCGGGAGACACTAGCGTATGGTCAGGGCCTTTTTCTTTCACTACCCCTTGCGGGGCATTAATACCACCACAATTAGAAGATTTTTCTAGGCCATTTCCTCCAAATGTATGTTGGGATCAAGCAGGTAATGGAAATCCATCAATTGGACCATCTGGGATTGGAAACAGTTTATGGAGTTCAGATGGTTTTGGAAATGTAGGTACAACTGGAGCTGTAAGATGTAACTTGAATATTACAGGCGATAATGAATGGATTCTAACACCTCAGTATGATTTTAGTAGCGGAGGTCCATTCCAAGTAGAATTTGATTTTGGCGTATTTACACAAAATTCTTCAAATCCAGGAACACTAGGTTCGGATGATAGAGTTGAAGTGTTGATTTCAAGAGATGGTGGTGGATCGTGGTCTGTTTTAAAGAATTTTAATAATAATTACACCACTAATCCTAATGGAAATCATGAGATAGTCGGATTGCCTAACGATAGTACAGTAGTACAGTTTGCTTTTTGGGCTTCTGAAGGAACAGTGAATGACCCGGTTAGTAACGATGTAATGTTTGATAATTTTGAAATTATTCCAATGCCTGCATGTCCTGAACCAACCAGTTTAATTGCCTCTGCTGTAACTGCAAATAATGCTAATATATCTTGGACACCAGGCGGAAGTGAAACTTCATGGTATATTGAATGGGGAGTATCCGGTTTTTTACAAGGAACAGGAACTAATGACAGTGTAACAACAAACTCTTATTCTTTAACTGGTCTGTCTTCTTCAACAACATATGATGTTTATATTCAATCTTTTTGCTCTACAAATAACCTTAGCTTTTGGGCTGGTCCTCTCACATTTAATACTCCTATCCAAGGCCCTGTAGGTGTTAATTGTGTTTCTGGCGGAAATCCTGGTATAATTTATTCTGATGACTTAGAAACCTCTAATGGTTGGACTGGTTCTTTTGGAACTGGTACAACAGCTGGTTCTTGGAATGTAAGAACTGGACCAACTGGTTCAACTGGAACTGGACCTTCTGGTGCCCATAGTGGAAATAATTATTTCTATTATGAAACCAGTGGTGTTAACCCCTCCAATAATAGTATTACATCTCCCCTAATTGATTTAAGTTCTGGTACTGATGAAGCTGAATTATCCTTCTGGATTCATGCTTATGGAGCTACTATGGGGACTTTAAATATAGGTGTTGGAAATACCTCTACTGGCCCTTTTACAACAATATTTACCAACACAGGTCAAATTCAAACTGGTAACAACGACCCGTACCAAAATGTTGGAATTAATTTGTCCAGTTACTTGGGACAACAAATTTATTTGCAACTTGATTACACTAGTGGGACTTCTTTTACAGGTGATATTGCCATTGATTTAATCGAGGTTAGTTCATGTATCTCTTGCCCATCTCCATCTGTATTATCTGCTTCTAATATTACTGCAAATTCTGCTGACCTTTCTTGGGTTGCTGGTGGAACGGAAACTGCTTGGGACATACAGTATGGCAATTCGGGATTTGCTCTTGGAAGTGGAACTACAGTTGGTGTAACTACTAACCCTTATTCATTAACTGGTTTATCTGCTTCAACAACTTATGACTATTACATAAAAGCAATTTGTGCACCTGGAGATTCTAGCTCTTGGGCAGGACCTTTTACTTTTACCACAGCATTCCAATGTCCTCCAAATGCTATTTGTGCAGGACCATTTAATACTGGTGACATTCCATCTGATCGTGATTTTGTATTAAACGGACAAACTTCTACTTGTCCTGGAACTTTACAAGTTGTTATACCTGCTGGTTTTGTTATTGATAGTATTGCAACAATGTATGACTTTACAGCTCAAGGTGGTGCGTGGATGAGTGAACAAAGATCATTACTATATTTACCTTCAATAGGAATTGGAGAACCTAACGCAGCCGCAGGAACAGGAGGAACTTCAGCTGGCACAGAAAGTTATGCGAGAACAACAAGTTTTCCAATTGGCTTAAATGTAAATGGAACTGTTGATATTGAAATCCATGCAGGTAGGACTTGGGGAGGTACAGGTTGTAATACCCAATACAATAAAATTGATGATGGAACATGGATGGTTATTGCATATTACGGTGTTGCGGCAACTTGTCCTCCACCTTCCAATTTAACTGTATCAAATATTACTGCAAATTCTGCTGATCTTTCTTGGACTGCTGGAGGAACGGAAACTGCTTGGGACATACAATATGGTACTTCGGGATTTGCTCCTGGTAGTGGAACCACAGTTGGAGTAACTACTAACCCTTATTCATTAACTGGTTTATCTGCTTCATCAACTTATGACTATTACATAAAAGCAATTTGTGCTCCTGGAGATTCTAGCTCTTGGACTGGGCCTTTTACTTTCACAACTACATGTTTAACTGCTGTAGCTCCTTATAGTCAGAATTTTAATAATGGTGCTTTACCACTCTGCTGGAATCAAAGTGCAATAGGTGGAGATGGATGGCGATTTATAGGAACCCCTGGTTACAGCGCAGGAACCAATGGAAGAACTGCTGGAACTTATGCTTGGATAGATTTCTCTGGAAATGATCAGGGTACTATTATGGAAGTTGTCCCGGTTGATGTTTCTTCTTTAACTGCTGCTTTAATAGAATTTGATTACTTCTGTTATCATACTGTGAACGTATCTCCTACAAATTTTTTATACATTGAGGCTTTTGATGGAACTAATTGGGTGACGGTTAACTCAATTCAAATAAATACTTTACTTGGTTGGAATTCTTACAGCTTCTCTTTAGTTGGATTTGATGTAAATGGAGTTGTTTCTGTAAGATTAAGAGGAGAGTCTGGTGGTTCTACTCAAGATTTTTATAATGATATTTTAGTTGATGACTTATTTATAGGTGAAGCGCCAAGTTGCTTAAAACCAACTAATCTTTCTACATCTAATGTATCAGGGACATCTGCTGATTTTTCTTGGACTGCTGGTGGAACTGAAACTGCATGGAATATTGAATGGGGAGTTTCTGGATTTACTTTAGGTAGCGGTAATTTTATTTCTGTCAATACAAACCCTTACTCTTTAACTGGATTATCTTCTTCGACGACATATGATGTTTACATTCAAGCGGTTTGTTCACCTGGAGATTCTAGTATATGGGCAGGGCCATTAAGTTTTACAACTCCTTGTGGTGCGTTACTACCACCACAATTAGAAGACTTTACAGCAGGTTTTACTCCAAACCAATGCTGGGAACAAGCTGGTGATGGAACTCCATTAACTGGTCCATCTGCTTTTGGAAATAGTTCATGGTTTACTGATGGCTTTGGAAACGTAGGCACAACCGGTGCCGTTAAAATCAATCTCTATACTACAGGAAAAAATGAGTGGGTTCTTACTCCACAATACGATTTATCGATTGGGGGAAGATTTCAAGTAGAATTTGATTTTGGAGTTTTTGATTGGCCAACTACCACTCCCGGAACATTAGGATCTGACGATAGAGTTGAATTATTAATCTCTAGAAATAATGGAACTACTTGGTCTAATTTAAAAAGTTTTGATAATAATTATACAACCGCTCCAGGAGGTAACCATGAAATAGTTACTTTACCTAACGATAGTGGAGTGGTTCAATTTGCAATTTGGGCTACAGAAGGTTCAATAAATGACCCTGAAGATAATGATGTGATGTTTGATAATTTTGAAGTTGCTACTATTTCAGTTTGTCCCGAACCCTCAACTCTTAGTGCAACAAATATAACTGGATTTTCTGCTGACCTTTCTTGGGTTGCTGGTGGAACAGAAACTGCTTGGGATATACAATATGGTCCTTCAGGATTTACTCTTGGAAGTGGAACTACAGTTGGAGTAACTACTAACCTTTACTCATTAACTGGTTTATCTGCATCTACAACTTATGATTATTATGTGAAAGCGATTTGTGCTCCTGGAGATTCTAGCTCATGGGCTGGCCCATTATCATTTAGCACCCCTATTCAGGGCCCTGTAGGTGTTAATTGTGTTTCTGGCGGAAATCCTGGTATAATTTATTCTGATGACTTAGAAACCTCTAATGGTTGGACTGGTTCTTTTGGAACTGGTACAACAGCTGGTTCTTGGAATGTAAGAACTGGACCAACTGGTTCAACTGGAACTGGACCTTCTGGTGCCCATAGTGGAAATAATTATTTCTATTATGAAACCAGTGGTGTTAACCCCTCCAATAATAGTATTACATCTCCCCTAATTGATTTAAGTTCTGGTACTGATGAAGCTGAATTATCCTTCTGGATTCATGCTTATGGAGCTACTATGGGGACTTTAAATATAGGTGTTGGAAATACCTCTACTGGCCCTTTTACAACAATATTTACCAACACAGGTCAAATTCAAACTGGTAACAACGACCCGTACCAAAATGTTGGAATTAATTTGTCCAGTTACTTGGGACAACAAATTTATTTGCAACTTGATTACACTAGTGGGACTTCTTTTACAGGTGATATTGCCATTGATTTAATCGAGGTTAGTTCATGTATCTCTTGCCCATCTCCATCTGTATTATCTGCTTCTAATATTACTGCAAATTCTGCTGACCTTTCTTGGGTTGCTGGTGGAACGGAAACTGCTTGGGACATACAGTATGGCAATTCGGGATTTGCTCTTGGAAGTGGAACTACAGTTGGTGTAACTACTAACCCTTATTCATTAACTGGTTTATCTGCTTCAACAACTTATGACTATTACATAAAAGCAATTTGTGCACCTGGAGATTCTAGCTCTTGGGCAGGACCTTTTACTTTTACCACAGCATTCCAATGTCCTCCAAATGCTATTTGTGCAGGACCATTTAATACTGGTGACATTCCATCTGATCGTGATTTTGTATTAAACGGACAAACTTCTACTTGTCCTGGAACTTTACAAGTTGTTATACCTGCTGGTTTTGTTATTGATAGTATTGCAACAATGTATGACTTTACAGCTCAAGGTGGTGCGTGGATGAGTGAACAAAGATCATTACTATATTTACCTTCAATAGGAATTGGAGAACCTAACGCAGCCGCAGGAACAGGAGGAACTTCAGCTGGCACAGAAAGTTATGCGAGAACAACAAGTTTTCCAATTGGCTTAAATGTAAATGGAACTGTTGATATTGAAATCCATGCAGGTAGGACTTGGGGAGGTACAGGTTGTAATACCCAATACAATAAAATTGATGATGGAACATGGATGGTTATTGCATATTACGGTGTTGCGGCAACTTGTCCTCCACCTTCCAATTTAACTGTATCAAATATTACTGCAAATTCTGCTGATCTTTCTTGGACTGCTGGAGGAACGGAAACTGCTTGGGACATACAATATGGTACTTCGGGATTTGCTCCTGGTAGTGGAACCACAGTTGGAGTAACTACTAACCCTTATTCATTAACTGGTTTATCTGCTTCATCAACTTATGACTATTACATAAAAGCAATTTGTGCTCCTGGAGATTCTAGCTCTTGGACTGGGCCTTTTACTTTCACAACTACATGTGCTGCTTTAATACCACCACAGCTAGAAGATTTTACATCAGGATTTCCTCCAAATACATGCTGGGATCAAGCCGATGATGGAACTCCACTAACTGGTCCAACTAGTTTAGGAACTAGCTCATGGATAACCGATGGGTTTGGTAATGTTGGAACAACTGGAGCAGTTAAAATAAATCTTTTCACTACTGGAATTAACGACTGGATTTTAACACCTCAATATGATCTTTCAACGGGAGGACCATACCAAATAGAATTTGACTTTGGAGTGTTTCAATATACAACAAACAATAATGGTTCTTTGCCTAAAACTTTAGGTCCTGATGATGTAGTTGAAGTATTGATATCTAGAGATAATGGTTCATCATGGAACGTATTAAAGGTATATGATAGTAGTTACGTAACTGCTGCTGGAGGGAACCATGAAACAATTACTTTAAATAACGATACTGGAATTATTCAATTTGCAATTTGGGCATCAGAAGGAACGCAAGCTTCTACTATTCAAGATGTTGATGTGATGATAGACAATTTTGAAATTGTGATTATTCCATGCCAACAGCCTACTGCTTTAGGTGCTTCAAATATAACTGCAAGCTCTGCAGACTTGTTTTGGACTGCAGGCGGAAATGAAACAGATTGGGAAATACAATACGGTATTTCAGGATTTGTACTAGGTAACGGAACTATAGATTCAGTAAATTCTAACCCTTATTCTTTAACTGGGCTCTCCGGGTCTTCAACTTATGATTATTATGTGAAAGCAATATGTGCACCTGGAGATTCTAGCTCTTGGTCTGGCCCCTTCACATTCACAACTTTGATAAGTTGCCCTGAGCCTAACGGATTAAGTGCTACAACTACAAGTGCTAGTTCTGCTGACTTATCATGGACTGCTGGAGGAACTGAAACTGCTTGGGATTTACAATACGGGAATTCAGGATTTGTACTAGGTAACGGAACTATAGATTCTGTAAGCTCTAATCCTTATTCTTTAACAGGACTATCTCCTTCAACATCTTATGATGTATATATTAAAGGTATTTGTGCACCTGGAGATTCTAGTTCTTGGGCTGGTCCTTTCACATTTGTGACTTCATGTGCCCCTGGAACTTTTCAATCAATTTCAAGTTGTAATACATATCTATGGAATAATAACTCCTATGATTCAAGTGGTGTTTATATAGATACACTTCAAGCAAATAATGGTTGCGACAGTGTTGTAACGTTAAACTTAACTATAAACAACCCTGTAATCATTCAAGATGTTGAGGTTTCTTGTGATAGTGTATTTATTTGGAATGGTAACCCATTATATTCCTCGGGAATATACCTAGACACTTTACAGGCAGTTAATACTTGTGACAGTGTTGTTAAACTTAGTCTTACTTTAAACTATACATCGTCAAGTTTGACCACACAAACAATTTGTGAAGGTGATAGTTTAAAATTTGGTTCTGGTAGCTATTCAATAGCAGGATTATATTCAGACACACTACAATCAGGGATAGGTTGTGATAGTATATCTACACTTGATCTTATAGTAACAGACTTAATTGTTACAATAGACACATCACAATTAAATTTAGTTGCTGATATTTCTGGAGGCATGGGGCCATTTAATTATTTTTGGAGTAATGGAAGCACTAGCTCGAGTATAACACCAATTAGTAACGGATTATACTCATTGTTTATAAACGACGCTAATGGGTGTATATCAAATACTGCTACTTATAATTTTATCTTTAATACCACAGATTTAATTAGTAATTTAAAGGAAATATTAAATATATATCCAAACCCAAATAATGGACAATTTATTATTACCAATTCGGAACCAATAAATGAAATTTTTATTACAGACCTTCAAGGAAAAAATGTTTACACTAGTAAAAATTTAAATGTAAATAATTTAGATATTGAAATATATAATCTTGAAAAGGGAATGTATTTAGTAAATATTTTTACTAAAAATGGGATGAATATTAAAACAGTTGTTATCCATTAATAATCGACATCATTTTATAATTAAGGTTTTAATTATGATGTGATATTGTCTTACATTATTAAAGTAAAAAAGGATTCCCTGATTTTTCTTTTTTAATATTTGTTTCATTTCCATGGCCACAATAAACTAAAGTATTATCTGGTAATTTAAATAGCTTTTCTTTTATAGATTTTATTAATGAGCTATGATCTCCCCCGGGTAAATCAGTCCTGCCTATGCTATTTTCAAATAAACAGTCGCCATTTATTACAAAATTATTTTCTTTATTATAAAATGCAACATGGCCAGGTGAGTGCCCAGGGACAAATAAAATTTTAAAGTTTATATCTCCATATTGAAAAGTTTCATTAAAATATTTGGGATTTGGATTAAAGCTATTAGAAATTGGAATACTATATAAATCACAAACTTTATGAAAAGAATCATATGTGATTTTATCTGCATTATGAATCCAAACATTGATATTATACTTTTTTGAAATATAACTCGTTCCAAACATATGATCTAAATGGCTATGAGTGTGTAAAACACATTTTAACTGTAAATTATTATTACTAATATATGTGTCTAGTTCATTTTTTTCATGATCATAGTAACAACCTGGATCTATTATAATAGAATTTTTTGACTCACTGGAAATTATATAAGTATTTTCAGAAAATGGGTTGAAAGTGAACTTTTTTACTGTTAACATGTTGAAGTTTTAAAGTAAAATTAAACTATGGCATGAAATTAGCTATCTTTAAATTGAAAAAATTGAGAAAGTTATTAGTCATATTAATTTTAATAAATAATTCCTCTGTCATATCTCAGTACTACACAGGGTCTAACATTCCTTTTGGACAAAACAGAGTTCAGTACAACACTTTTTTTTGGCAATCTTTTGATTTTCAAAGATCTAAAATTTATTTTTCCAAAGGTGGAAGAGAACATGCAAAATATGCTGCAAAAATAGCTTATGAATTTCAGAACGAAACCGAAAAATTTTTAGACTTTTCTAACGAAGAAAAGATACATCTATTAGTTTATAACAGTCAAGGTAAATATAGACAAAGTAATATTGGATTAAATAATAACCTTTCATCGAATATTGGAGGGACTTCGAATATTGATGGGCAAAAAATATTTCTATACTTCAATGGAAATCATGAGAATTTCAAAAATCAAATAAAACAAGGAGTCGCTGAAATTTTAGTAAATAAAATTCTCTATGGAACTGATTGGAAACAAACTATTAAAAATACAGCATTTATAAATTTACCTTATTGGTTAAAACAGGGGCTTATAAATTATCTTTCTATTGATTGGAATACTAATCTTGACTCACGTTTAAAAGATTTAATTCTTAGCGGAAAAACTGATCGTTTTCAGTCTTTATCTAAGGAAGAGTCCGCTCTTTACGGACATGGGCTTTGGCGATATATAGATTTGGTTTTTGGAAAAAATATGATTCCTAATCTTATGTATATGATGAAAGTTAGTAAAAGTGTTGAAAGTGGATTTACGTATGTACTTGGATTAACTTCAGATATTATTCAAAAAGATTTTACAGACCACTTCAAAATTCAATACTCTAATGACATCTTAAATACTTTAAATCCAAATGAAAATAAAATAAATATTAGGTCCAAAAAACATAGAAAATATAGACAATCTAAAATAAGTCCTGAAGGAACAAAAATTGCATATTGTGAACATTACTTAGGTCAATACAAAGTGAAAATATTTGACATTGAAAAAAATGAATATAAAACTATCATAAAAGGTGATCATAAATTAAATAGAATTCCAGATTTATCTCATCCTATTTTAGCTTGGCATCCTAATGGGAATGTATTGGCAATATTTGAAGAAAAAAAAGGCGATATAGTACTAAATCTTTATGACATTAAAAATAAGCAGAAAAACATAAAAAATTTAATAGGGCTAGAAAAAATACTAAGTGCATCTTACAATAATAAAGGAAATAGAATAGTTTTATCTGCTGTTAAAAATAGTTATACTGATATATTTCAATATTCAGTATTGGGTAATAGTAATAAGCAATTAACCAATGATATTTACGATGATTTAGACCCCAATTATATCCCAAACTCCGATGGAATTATTTTTAGCTCTAACAGGCCTTCAAATTCAAAAAATAAAATCTTTATAGAATCTGAATTCGATTTATTTAAAATAAATACAAGCAATAAAAAATTACTTCAATTAACATTTACTGAAAATTATAGCGAAATCAAACCACAATCCACTAGTAAATATGATTATCATTTTTTAAGTGATAAAAACGGGATTTTCAATCATTACCGAACAACTGTAGACAGTACCATAAGTTATATTGATACCATTATTCACTACCGATATATCAGTAATACTCATCAGCTTTCAAATTGTAGTAGAAATTATCTAGAACTAGATTTTAGTTCCAACTTATCTCACTACAATTTGCTGGGTTATATTAATAATAAATACGTGTTTTATCAAGGTAAAAACAACAATTTCACAATGTTTGAAAATGAAAGTGATAATACATATTTCAAAAACATTAGTAATAAAAACCTTGGTAATAAAAACACAAGTCAAGAAATCTTATATGACAGTCGAATAAATATTCATAATTATAAATTTGAAGACGAAATATCTCAAATTTTAAAGACTAGTTCAAAAAAACAAATAAATGAAAAAAATTCTAAAATAAAATTGCCTACCCAAAAAGTTTATGATGTGAATTTTACAATTGGGGAGTTTATTATGCAATTAAATCCAACCTTTAATAACCAAGCATATCAACGTTACAGTGGGACTGGATTTAAAAATGCGGGATTTGACGGTTTTACTTTAATTGAAGCTAAAGATGTTTTTGAAGATTATAAAATAAGTGGTGGTATTAAAGGCCCTGTTCAATTAAATAATATTGGCATGATAGGAATCTATGAAAATTTAAAAAATAGAGTAGATAAAAAAATACAATTATCAAGACAATCTTTTGAAGATGTCTTTAGTGAAAACACAATTAAAAAAACAATAGTAAATGATATTAAACACCAATTTTCATATCCTTTCAGCGAGGTAAGTAGCTTGAGATTTACCTCAAACTTAAGATTTGATAAAGTGTCAACACTAAGTACTTCTCCAACATCATTAGAAGTGCCTGATGAAAATTTTATTCTTTCGGGGGGATTGTTAGAATATGTATTTGATATTTCAAGACCTGTGGCTGTTAATATAAATAATGGTTTTAAGTTTAAAGTCTGGGTTGAGGGCTATAATGAGTTATTTAAGTCTAAAACTGATTTTTTTGTTTTAGGTTTTGATGTTAGAAATTATCAAAAAGTTCATAGAAATATTGTGTTTGCATCAAGATTTGCTGCAAGTACTTCGCTAGGCTCTCAAAGATTACTATATTATTTAGGCGGGGTAGATGGTTATCTTTGGGCAAAGTTCGACCCTTCTATTTTACCTGATCCAGGCGTTAATTTTCAATATCAGACGATTGCTACTCCAATAAGAGGATTTTTTCAAAATGCAAGAAATGGAAATTCTTTTGTTGCAATTAGTAATGAGCTAAGAATTCCTTTATTTAGTTATTGGTCTAAAAAACCACTAAGTTCTGATTTTTTGGAAAATTTTATGATCATTGGATTTAGTGATATAGGAGCTTCTTGGACAGGAAAAACTCCATATTCTGCTGAAAACTCTTTTAATAGTTCTTTAATTAATGGACATAATTATAATATTAATCTAAAAAGTCAAAAAGAACCAATCATATATAGCTATGGATTTGGTGTAAGAACAAGAGTTTTTGGATATTATGTCCGCTTAGACTGGGGTTACGGAGTAGATGACAAGATTTTAATGCCTTCAATTAAACAATTATCTTTATCCTTAGATTTTTAGATTATTATGGATGTATCAACCTTTATTACCCTTTTACTAATTGGTTTAACAGCTGGAATTGCTAGTGGATACATTGGTATTGGTGGTGGAATAATAATAATTCCAGCTCTGATTTATTTTTTAAAATTAGACCAATACCAAGCTCAAGGGGTTTCTCTTGCTTTAATGCTGCCTCCAATAGGAATTCTAGCATTTTATAGTTATTTCCAAGCTGGAGCATTTAATTTAGTAATTGAAGGTGTTGATCATAAGAATCTATTAATATATTATGCACTAGTTATGGCATTTTTCTTTGTTTTTGGCGGTTGGATTGGTGCGAAATTTGCATTTAAAACCCCAATTCATATTGTTCAATTACTTTTCGGTCTGTTTATGCTTTACGCATCGATTAAAATGATAATTAACGGAATTCAGTATTATATTAAATGATAAATAAAGTTAAAAATATTGCTAAAAAACATGTAGAAAAAGTAATTAATGCAAGAAGGTATTTACATGCTAATCCAGAACTTTCTTTTAAAGAATACCAAACATCAAAATTTATTCAGTCCATTCTTAAAGAGAATAAAATTCCATTTACTAATAACCATATTAAAACTGGAATTATTGCTACAATTAAGGGTAATAACCCTAGCATAAAAGAAATTATCTTAAGGGCAGATATGGATGCTCTCCCAATTCAAGAAGAAAATAATTTAGACTATAAATCTAAAAATGATGGATTAATGCATGCATGTGGGCATGACGTTCATAGTGCATCACTTATAGGAACGGCATTAATTTTAAATGAATTAAAAGACGAATTTGAAGGAACTATAAAATTAGTTTTTCAGCCTGGAGAGGAAAAACTTCCTGGCGGTGCAAAATTAATGCTTGAAGATGGACTCTTGAAAAACAAGCCCATAGCATGTATTGCTCAGCATGTTTATCCAGAACTTCCTGTTGGAAAAGTTGGCTTTAGATCTGGTTTATATATGGCTTCTGCCGACGAATTACATGTAACCATAAAAGGGAAAGGTGGTCACGCAGCACTACCTCATCTATTAAATGATCCTATTTTAATGTGTTCTCAAATAATAACAAGTCTTCAACAAATTATAAGCAGAAATAATAAACCAAATAATCCATCAGTTCTTTCATTTGGATATGTAAATGCAGCTGGAGAAACCAATATAATTCCAGATTTTGTAAAGCTTAGAGGTACTTTTAGAACATTTGATGAAAAATGGAGATTTACTGCACATGAAAAAATGAAAAAAATTGCTAATGCAATATGCGAAAGTGCTGGAGGGTCGTGTAAATTTGATATTAAAGTCGGTTATCCTTCCTTGATTAACAATGATAAAGTTACAGAAGATGCAAAAGCGTCAGCGGAAAGGTATTTAGGGGGGGCGAATATAATTAATCTTGATCTTAGAATGACTTCTGAAGATTTTGCATACGTTAGTCAAGCTAGTCCGTCTTGTTTTTATAGAATTGGGACTGGTGATGGCAATTCAGTTAAAAGACTTCATACATCTAAATTTGACATTGATGAAAAAATATTTACAATTTCTTCTGGTTTAATGGCCTATATTGCTCTTGAAAAAATTAGAAAATAATTTACATAAACTAGAGTGAATAATAAATTTAAATGCTCTATATTAGAATAATAGATTATTGAAAAAATGAATAGGGTACAAACTGATTTAAAAGCCTCTTTATTAAAGTACTTTGGATTTGATACTTTCAAGGGAGAACAGAAGGAAGTCATTTCAAATCTTCTCTCAGGTAATAATACATTTGTAATAATGCCAACTGGCGGAGGAAAGTCACTTTGTTACCAGCTTCCTGCTTTAATTTGCGATGGTACAGCTATTGTAGTTTCTCCTCTTATTGCATTAATGAAAAATCAAGTTGATGCTATTAGACAAGTAAGTGATAATGATGGAATTGCCCATTTTTTAAATTCCTCTTTAAATAAAGGTGAAATCAAAAAAGTTAAAAGTGATGTGTCAGATGGCACTACTAAGCTATTATATGTAGCTCCAGAGTCACTTACTAAAAAAGAAAATATTGATTTTTTAAAAACAATTACTATCTCTTTTTTTGCAATTGATGAAGCCCATTGTATTTCAGAGTGGGGGCATGATTTTAGACCTGAATATAGAAGACTAAAACCAATAATAAAATCAATTGATGACGTCCCTATTATTGCCCTAACCGCAACTGCCACTTCAAAAGTTCAAGTAGATATTCAAAAAAACCTTGGGATGACAGATGCTAAGCTTTTTAAAGCCTCTTTCAACAGAAATAACTTGTTTTATGAAGTTAAACCAAAGAAAAATGTACAAAAAGAAATTATTAGATTTATCAAATCAAGAATTGGAAAATCTGGTATAATTTATTGTTTAAGCAGGAAAAAAGTTGAGGAAATTTCTCAGCTTTTACAAGTTAACGGGATATCTTCCTTGCCCTATCATGCAGGTTTAGATCCTGTTACAAGAGCTAAACATCAAGATATGTTTCTTATGGAAGAAACTGATGTCATAGTTGCAACAATAGCATTTGGAATGGGAATTGACAAGCCAGATGTAAGATTTGTCATTCACCACGACATTCCCAAATCATTAGAAAGTTATTATCAAGAAACAGGTAGAGCCGGAAGAGATGGTGGAGAGGGATATTGTTTAGCATTCTACAGTTATAAAGATATAGAAAAACTAGAAAATTTTTTACATGGAAAACCGTTAGCAGAACAAGAAGTTGGTCATCAATTACTTCAAGAAGTTGTAGCATATTCTGAAACCAGTATAAATAGACGAAAGTTTTTACTTCACTATTTTGGTGAGGAATTTGATGAAATTAATGGCCCTGGTGCAAATATGTGCGATAACTCTCAAAATCCTAAAGAAAAAATACAAGGGTTAGATTATGTAAAATTAGCATTAGAATGCGTAAAATCAGTTACTGGAAAACACAAGGTGAAATATTTTGCAAATTTGTTAGTCGGAATAAAAAATGCTGAGATGACTACTTATAAGGGAACAGAATCTCCTTTTTTTAGTAAAGGTTCTCATGAAGACGAGCATTTTTGGCATGCAGTATTTAGACAAATTGTGGTGATGGGTTATTTAAAAAAAGAAGTCGAGTCTTACGGCACTCTACTATTAACTCAAAAAGGTGAAGATTTTATTAAATCTCCATATAGCATTGATCTTATTAAAGAGCATGATTTTAGTGATACAGATGATTCCGATATTATTCTTAATCAGAATAGTGGAGGTGGTGCTTTAGATGAAAAACTATTCAAAATGTTAAAGGATCTAAGAAAAAGTATTGCAGTTAAAAAAGGTATTCCTCCGTTTGTTATTTTTCAAGATCCTTCAATTGAAGAAATGACGATGCAATATCCTATAAACATTGATGAATTACAGAAAATTAGCGGAGTAGGAATTGGAAAAGCAGAAAGATATGGCAATCCTTTTGTTGATCTTATAAAAAATTATGTGGATGAAAATAGTATAGAAAGAATACAAGATTTTGTAATGAAAAGTATTGTAAATAAAAGTGGTAAAAAAGTTAATATAATTACAAATATTGACAAAAAATTACCACTTGAAGATATTGCGAAAAGTCAAAATAAAAAAATTGAAGAGCTAATTTTAGAAATTGAAAATATTGTATTATCAGGAACAAAAATTAATATAGATTATTATCTTAACAATATTATGGACGATGATTCTCAAAAAGAGATTTATGATTACTTTTTAGAGGATGCTAAAACAGATGATATTACAGAAGCTTATGATGAGTTTGATGGTGACTACAGCGAAGATGAGCTTAGACTTATTAAGATAAAATTTATGAGTGAAATGGCTAATTAAAAATTTTGATTTTATATCTTTTTTCAAAACCTTCTATGCCTGAAATTCCACCAGAGTGTAATGCTATAATTTTTTTATTTTGAAGCGCTTTATTAGTTTTTAATTCATTAACTAAGCCATAGAACATTTTTCCAGAGTAAATAGGGTCTGTAATTAGCCCCGTTATTTTATAAAATTCCCTAATAAAAGCTATTAATTTCTCATTATATTTAGCGTATCCTCCTAGATGATAATCATGGCTCAATAACCAATTTCGGACAAAAATTTTGTTCGTATGATTATGATAATTCTTTGAAATATTCTTGCTTATATTAAAAGCACCTTTAAGAACTACAATACCAAAACAGGTTTGATTTTTGTTAAGTCCCGAGACTAATCCAGAAAAGGTAGCTCCAGTTCCAACCTCGCAAAATATATAATCAAACTTTACTTTAATTTCATTTACGATTTCTTGACATCCATTTATTCCATACAAATTCGCGCCACCTTCTGGAATAAAAAAATGATTATTATAATTAACAGCTAAATAATTATTAATCCAAATGGAGTTTTTATAGTTTTCTCTGGATATATATTTAATAGAAGCTCCAAACGATTTGCATTTAGATAGCACATCATTTAATGGGTTAGATAATTCTCCTCTAATTAATAAAACACAGGGGATAGAGTATTGATTACATATATAAGATAGTGATAAAATATGAGACGAATAAGCTCCCCCCATACTAACTATTCCTTGTTTAGATATGGAAAAATAGTAATCTAGATTGTATTTTAATTTTCTCCACTTATTGCCTGAAACTACTGGATGAATTAAATCATCTCGTTTTACATAAACTTTATTTGTAATACCGTAGTATGATAAATCAAGATTTTCAATTGGAGAATCATTAAAAGTCATGAATTTACTTCATAAATAATCTCTAGTACTGTTCTAAAAGCAACACTTTTATTGGCATATTTTTTTTGATATTTTTTTTGCAACTCTTCAGCAAAACTAGATTTATAATCTTGATAATTTTCCCAAGAATTTAAATAATATTGAATGCTATAAGAAATGCCTCCCTCCTCTTCGGCATGAATTTTTGCAATCTTACTTTTTAAGAATAGCCCAGTAGATAAGACATCTGGAATATGAACTTCTTTCATCCAAATAAGCCACTCTTGATGTACATCATAATCAATACTAACAGTAATATTATATAAGATCATTATGAGTTTTTTATAATCTTCTCGTTTGTAATACCTGCTAATTTTCTAAATCTTTTTCTTGCCTCAGCAGTATATAAACTTCCCTGATGCTCAAAAAGAATAGTTTTAAAATATTTTTTTGCACTATCAAGATCTTTCATGTTTTCTTGATATATACACCCTGCTAAAAATAATGAATTGTCTAATAATATAGAATTAGGGAAATTTTTCTCGATTTCTAACAAGTTATTTATTGCTTGAGAATAATTATTTTGCTTTAAATATATTTTGGCTTTTCTAAATAAAATCTCGTCATTTAAAGAATGATTTTTAAAATTGTTTAAAACAGAATCATATAATATTATTGCCTCGGAATATTGTTGTTGTGCAGAAAGCATATCAGCATAAGAAAATAATTTCATAGCTGTCTCTGAAGTGTCCATATTAAAATTATCAGAAATTAAAACTGATAATTCTAAGGCATCATTAGCAATTAGTTTTGAAGTGGAAGCTTTTAAGACATCTAATTGGGATTGACACCAGTCATATTCACCAGAAAAATAATAAACTTGGGCGTTTTTGAACTTCGCTAAATGACCTAATTGATCGTCTTTAAATTGTTTTTCTATTTGAAGGTATTTTAAAGATGCCTCCCAAATATTATCTTCTAAAACTAGAATATCAGCCAACTTCAATTTTGCCCCTGCCTTAAGTTTTTCTTTTAATCTTGGAATTGATATGGCAGTATTTAAATGTTGTTTAGCGGCGCTTACATCATCAAGATAATATGCTTCAATTTCAGAAAGGTCAACAAGTAAATTATATTTTCTAATTGAATTATTAAAGGTATTATTAGAAATATCTAATTGTGATAATGTTATAATATAATTAGACTTAAGTTCTTTTAATTCCTCTACAAGAATATGATTTCCAGCAAGCAGCTTTCTTTTAATAGCAAGTAACTTTTTGTTCTTTGCTTCTAGTTTATTCTCTAATACACTACTATTTTCAATGACATATTGATAGGATTTAACAGCAATATTATAGTTTTTATTATTTAATGATATATTTCCCAATTCTAAAACCTTCGATCCGTTTTTATTAAGCGTTTTGTCTAAAGATTTAATTTGTATAAAAGCATTTTCATAATCATTATTAGTCATATAAAACCAAGAAAGAAGTTCAATATAAATAGTTTTTTGTGACTCAGATTGAATTTTTTTAATTATAAATTTTCTTAATATTTCTTTTTCTTTTAAATTATTTTGAAAATCTATACTGTTTATTAGTCCATTTTGAACAGTATTTAAAAAATTGTCACTTTGATCAAGCATTTCAAAAAAAGTGTTTATCATTTTACTTATTTCTCCTTTTTTATTGTAAAGCAATGCAGTCTTTGCGTGAAAAGAAAAAATATTTCGTTTACTACTAGCTTCAAAGTTTAAATAGGTTAATAAGGCTCTATCTGTGTCTCCAATCTTCTCAAAAGCTAGACCAAGATCTAGGGCGTCATTATACAAAGTTTGATCACTAATTTGTTTAATGGCCTTGTCAAGAATTTGAGACTTCTTGTCCAACTTATTATCAAGACCATAAACTAAACCTAGATCAACTAAAGTGCTGAGTTTATTTGGAAAATCTTTAATAATATCTTTACATAACTTTTCAGCACTTTTTAACTGTTTTAGTTCTATAAATGATGAGTAATAGTTATTATATATTTTGAGCTTATAATTGGGTTCTTTAGCTATTTTATTATAATAAAGAATCGCTTTTTCATATTCTGCATCTATGTAATATTTTTGAGCTAATTGTAAATCAAGTTCACTTACCTGAGCAAAAGAACAATACGTGTACAAAAATGAAAATAATATGATGAATTGATATTTAAATCTCATTTTATAAACATTGTTTTTCAGCATATTGCTTTATTGGAAAGTATAAACTATCATTTATAGAAACAATAAAATTATATAGTTCTAGTAAATTAAGAATATCATCAGAAATTCTTTGGACATTTCTTTCTTCAAGCTCAATAAAAAAAGGTATAGAATCAAGACTAATAATATTATTAGAAATATCAGATTTAAAATCTTTAAGTTGATTATTCTGAGATTCTAAATTTTTAATCGCAACTCTATACTTATTAAAAAAATCAGGACATGCTTTTCGAATACCTTTATAATTGTTTATTTTCTGAATGAATTTATTGTCAATAGAATCAACGCATTTTTTTACTAAATCTATATTTTCTTTATAACCTTCTAGGGCAGTAGATACTTCTGGATAATTAATTTCTTGAATACTATTCTCTAAGTAAGATAATTTTAAAATAAGCAAATTAACTTCCTTCTTTCCCGGGCTGTGGCATGATAACAATGATGAAAGTATAATATATAAAATTAGATTTCTCATAAAAGTTTAAATAGAGTCAAATCCAGTATAGGGTCTTAAAACTTTAGGGATTTTAATTCCGTCCTGATATTGATTTATTTCTAATAATGATGCCATAATCCTTGGAAGTGCAAGTGCGCTTCCGTTTAGTGTGTGAGCTAATTCAATTTCTCTATCTTGATTTCTAAACCTTAATTTCAATCTAGTAGATTGAAAGGTTTCAAAATTAGAAACAGAGCTTACTTCAAGCCATTTGTCTTGTCCAGACGAATAAGTTTCTAAATCGTATGTAAGAGCTGATGTGAAACCTAAATCACCACCACAAAGTTTAAGTTTCCTATATGGTAATTCTAGCTTTTTAATTAATCCCTCTATGTAATTCACCATTTTTTCTAGAGTATTATAACTTTCATTTGGATTTGTTATTTGAACAATCTCAACTTTATCAAACTGATGTAATCTATTTAATCCTCTAACCTCCTTACCATATGAACCTGCTTCTCTTCGAAAGCAAGGAGTATAGCCTACATGTTTTACGGGTAAATCTTTATAATCTAAAATCACATCTCTATAGATATTTGTAATTGGAACCTCGCCTGTTGGAATTAAATATAAATCATCAACTGAAACATGATACATTTGCCCTTCTTTATCTGGAAGTTGACCTGTTCCATAACCAGAAGATTCGTTTACTAAATGAGGAACTGATAGTTCTTGGTAACCATCTAAGTTCCCTTGATTTAGAAAAAACTGAATTAATGCTCTTTGAAGAATAGCACCTTTTCCTTTATAAACAGGGAATCCAGCACCTGATATTTTAACACCAAGTTCAAAGTCAATTAGGTCATACTTTTCACAAAGTTCCCAATGAGGTAATAATTCTTTATTTTTTATTTGAGATAAATCAGATGAAAAAATTACTTCATTATCACTTTCTAATTTGCCAGGTGGAACTATTTCATTGGGCATATTGGGGATTTGATACAAAAGATCAATAATTGAATTGTCTAAATCCATAAAACTACTTTTCAGAAGCTTTATTTTATCTTTTAAAGTAGTTGTTTGTTTTTTTAAATCATTTGCTTTATCGATGTTACCAGCTTTAAATTCAGTGCCAATTTGTGATGATAAAACATTCATCTTTGAAGAAAATTCGTCTAAACTCTTTTGAGTTTCTCTTTTTTGTAAATCAAGATCATATATCTTATTTATTTGATCTGCAATATTAATGTTTCTGATTTCTAAAATCTTTTTAATAATAAAATCTTTATCAGATCTAATTTTTTGAATTTGTAACATTCTAGGTTATTATTTATTGTAAAAATATCAAAATTGGTGGTTTAAAAAAAACATATAAAAAAAGCGCTTTACGAGCGCTTTTAATTTAATTATATTTTAAAATGAAAACCTAATTCTCTAAAAGTGTTACAGAAACAAATGATTTGTTTTTTGCTTTTTTTCTAAATTCTACAATACCGTCTTTAAGAGCAAATAAAGTGTGATCTTTTCCAATACCAACATTTTCACCTGGATTATGTTTAGTACCTCTTTGCCTAACGATAATATTGCCAGCAATTGCTAATTGACCACCGAAAATTTTGACCCCAAGTCTCTTTGATTCTGATTCTCTACCGTTATTTGAGCTACCAGCTCCTTTCTTGTGTGCCATAATAAATAGATTAAATAATTAAATTTATTTTTTTGTTTTTGGAACAGCTGCTTTTGCTTTTGAGACTGGTTTTTTAGACGCCACTTTCTTAACAGAAGCTGTTTTAATACTTTCTAATTCTTTCTTTTCAACTTTTGGAGCTGCTTTTTTAGCTGCTAACTTTTTTCCAATTTCTTGAACAGTTATTTCAGTTAATCTTTGTCTATGACCATTTTTAACTTTATAACCTTTCCTTCTTTTCTTTTTGAAAACAATCACTTTATCTCCCAAAAGATGTTGTTCAATTTTTGCTGTGACCTGAATTCCGTTTACAGATGGTGAACCGACTGCAACTTTACCTTTGTCGTCTAGTAAAAGTACGTTTTCAAAAGTTATTTTTGAACCTGGCTTGCCCTCTAATTGATGAACAAAATATTTTTGATCTTTTTCAACTTTGAATTGTTGTCCAGCTATTTCTACGATCGCATACATTACTTATTATTTTATTTATTAACTAATTTAAGGGTTGCAAATGTAACTACTTTTATTTACTTCTCACAATTTGAACTTAATAAATACAAAGCAAATGTTACACATATGTATATATGTTTGTAAATTTAGATATAAATTAATATTCTAAATCAGAATAATAAAAATTATGAAATTTTAAATGAGCCAAGATTTACCAAAAAAATATTATGAGAAGTTAGAATTAAATGAATTCAAATTGAATTCACTTTTGGAAATAACTAAAGCGATAAACAATAACTTATCCATTGATAATATCCTTAAAATTTTTGAATATATTCTTAGGGAACAACTAGGTATTGGTAAATTAATCTTGTATGCTAGCAATAGCAAAAAATGGAATTGTATTCTTCATTTTGGAGGAAGAGGTCTAAATAAAAAAATTAATGTCGAAGAGGAGCTAATTAATATTAAAGATATTACTGTAATTGAGTCATCATCTATTGAGACAATTAATTCTTTTGATATTGTAATACCTGTTTTTCACAAAAAAAAAGCACTAGCTTATTTATTGATTGGAGACTTAGATGAAGAGACAATCGCAATTAGTCCAGGAATAAAACATATGCCTTTTATACAAACATTGGCTAGTATTATTGTAGTTGCTATAGAAAACAAAAGATTCTCAAAAGAAATAATAGAGCAAGAAATTAATAAAAAAGAAATGGAATTAGCTGCAGAAATGCAGAAATTATTATTTCCAATAAATCTCCCAAATAATAATTCTTTGGATGTCGCCGCACGATACGAGTCCAAACATTTAGTTGGAGGGGATTATTATGATTTTATTGCCCTTAATGAAAATGAATTTTTCCTTTGTATTGCCGATGTTTCTGGTAAAGGAATCTCTGCGGCATTACTAATGAGTCACTTTCAAGCAAAACTTAGAGCTAATATTAAGTACAATTATCAAAATATAAGTTTAAAAAGCCTTATTAAAGATTTAAATGAAGATGTAAATAATGCTGCTAAAGGAGAAAAATTTATCACGTTTTTTGCTGGACACTACAATAAAAAAAATAAAATCCTTCAGTATGTAAATGCTGGCCATAATTACCCTATTCTAACAAATAAAAAAGAAACTAAGTTTTTAAATAAAGGATGTATTGGTTTAGGAATGCTAGAAGATATTCCAAAAATAGAAGTTAATAAGATCAAGTTTCAACAAGACACAGTCTTGGTTTGTTATACTGATGGTTTAGTAGAGCTAGAAAATAATAATGGTATTGCATTTGAAACGGATAACTTAATTAAAGTCATTGAAAATAATTTCAATCTTAGCATGAACGAATTAGATCAAAAAATATTTTCTAGTCTTGAAGATTTTAAAGGAAATCAAGAAATGATGGATGATACTGCTGTAATGAGCTGTAAATTCTATCTTTAGTTAAGTCAGCATCTTAATTGCTTTCTTTAAAGAATTAATAAAAAAATCTATTTCACTTTTTTGATTGTAGAATGCAAAACTAACTCTAGCAGTACCAGGAATATTATAAAAACTCATAAGAGGTTGGGTGCAATGGTGGCCTGTTCTTATTGCAATTCCTAATTGATCCAATAGTGTTCCTAAGTCAAATGGGTGAATCCCTTCTACTATAAAAGAAATTACGCTGGCTTTGTCTTTAGCATTACCAAATATTTTTAATTTGTCTATTTCTGATATTTTTTCAAGTGCATATTTAAGAAGCTCATTTTCTATAATTGCAATCTTATCTATTCCAATTTTGTTTACATACTTTAAGGCTTCATTTAAACCAATTACTCCAGCAATATTAGGGGTGCCCGCTTCAAATTTATGCGGATGAGTGTTGTAAGTTGTTTTTTCAAAAGAAACTTCTTTAATCATGTCTCCTCCTCCTTGATAAGGCTTCATCTCTGGAAATCTGTCTTCTTTAACATACAAAATTCCAACACCAGTTGGTGCAAAAATTTTGTGGCCACTAAAAACTAAAAAATCACAATCAAATGAGCTAACATCAACTTTGAAATGTGGTATAGATTGAGCTGCATCAATTAAAATTTTACAATTATTTTCTTTAGCCAGTAAAGTAATTTCTTCTATGGGATTAATTGTCCCTATTGTATTTGACACATGGGTAAGAGCTATTAATTTTGTTCTAGTATTAATTAAACTTTCAAACTCATTCATTATTATTTCGCCGTTCTTATTAATTGGAGAAACTATGAGCTTTGTCCCCAATTTTTCACATAAAATCTGCCATGGAACTATATTACTATGATGTTCCATTGTAGTTATTAATATTTCGTCTCCTTTTTTTAATTGATTCTCTGCCCAAGAACTAGCTACAATATTAATTCCATCCGTAGTTCCCTTAGTAAAAATAATTTGGTTTGATTTTTTAGCACCTATAAAATCTCTAACAGTAGCCCTAGTTGATTCATACTCGCTAGTAGCCCTTTGGCTTAACTCGTGTACTCCTCTATGAACATTGGAATTAAAATTCTTGTAATAATTATTTACCGCATCAATTACACATTGTGGCTTTTGTGAAGTTGCTGCATTATCAAAGTAAATTAATGGTTGCCCATTTACTTTACTTTTAAGTATTGGAAAATCCTTTTTGAAATCCATATTATAATTTAGTGTAAATATAGTTTAGTATAATAAACTAATAGATTTTGACTAACTAATTTAAAGACGGAATTTGATAACAAATCAAAATATTATTATTAATAATTGTTATTAACTCTTTGGATTTATCATTATTTATATTTCCAATACAAGACATTCTGGAGGCCCTAAATAAATTTGGATTTATATTAAATTTACTGTCAATTAATTGAATTTCATTTGAAGAATTATTTAGAACTGCTATGTAATTAGCATATTTAGTATCGTGAAGAAGTGTGTAGGGATAATAAAATTGAAATTGGAAAATCTCATCACTTTGGTCAATTATTTTAAGCTTTTCTAAACCTTTTAAACAGTAATTAATCTTGTTAAATTTAGTGTTTGAAAAAATCTTCCAATTATATTTATCATCTAAAGTATCGTCTAGCTGTTTGTGAATTTTTTTTACAGAACCACCAAACAATAACTCAGAAATACCATTCATAGAGTCTTCAAAAATAATTGATGTTGAATCAATAATAAATGATTTTCTAATTGAAAAATCAGCTGATTTTTTCAATTCTAAGTTGTTTTTAACAATAAAACGCTCTCCTCCTCTTCTATTATGTAATTTAATAGTACCAATATTTTGAACTGAAAAAATATAGTCTAACCCATTGATAGCAAAATGCTGAAGTGCTCTATTTACTCTAGAAGATAATTCTGGGTTAATCCACCCTGAAACCTTTGAACCAGAAATATTATAATTATGAATTTTATTATCATCGCCAACAACTAAAAATCTATAATCCTTATTTAAATCATAGTCAAAAACAGCTACTGGATTTGTTGCTTCATAACTAAATTTTATTGGAAAATCATCTATTTCGTTTCCAAGTATATCTACTATATGTAACTTTGATTTAGTATTAAAAACCATTTGATATTTATTATTTTTATAGGCATCTATTTGAGAGATATCGCCTAAAATTTTACTTTCTAAATTTCTAGACCATTTTATTTTCCCCCCAGCACTAATTAAATGAATTGTATTGTCTTTATCTTGTACAATTATGTCTTTGGTTCCAGACCTATGATTATTTAATGTAAATGGCCCCCATGTAAGATGTGGAATAGTTACTTTCCAAAGAATTTTTTTATCCACTTTTCTTGGTGAAAACTTCTTTAGATTTAATCCATGATGAATTCTATTGTTGTAGTTGTTAATAGTCCAGCTGAGGCCCCCTACGGACTTAAAAATATTATAAATAATATTATTTAAATCAGAAGTGGCTAATTCAGCATTTTTTAAAAGTCTTTCTTGTGAATAGTATGAAAATCTTGAGTGGGATTGATCAAATTCTATATTTTTATTATCACTGAAAACACTAGTGTTTATTTCCCTTGAATTTCTTTGAGAAATTATATAATCAAATTCTTGCTTTGATTCTAGACTTGCTATTAATAGAAATTGATTGCTTAAAAATCCAAATTTATTTTTAAAAATTACATTTGGGAAGAAGGGTTTTAATAGAGAACTATCTACAACATTAAAAGAACTTTGATTCTGTAAAAATGGAGACCTAATAGAAAAAATAAATTTGGACAACTCGTTGTATACAGGATTTTTAGAATTGTTTTCAAGCACTAAAATCTCGTGTTCTTTTTCTTGAACTAAATCAAGAAATTTTAATTCCAGCGATTTAAAAGTTTTGAATTCGCCTATTGAGTCGGTTTTTATTTTTAAAATTCTTTTATCTATGTAGTCAACATTATCTGGAATCCAGTCTTTAAAAGCATAATATTCTGGACTAGATAATGATACTAAACTATCAAAATCAGTTATCCCTACAATTTTTATATTATTTGGAGAATAATTAATGTCAAATTGAATCCAATTTTTAGCGTGTAATTTATTTGTAAAATCAAATTTTTGGAAACCTAGAGACGATGAATTTAAAAATTCTTGGAGTTTGTTGATATTTACAAAACAAGAGATATTGGACATGTCGCTTGAGAAAATCATTTTTTCTTTAACATTATTAAATTTTAAAGCCTCATTATTAGACTTGTAATTCGAATTGAATTCATTAATTAATCCTTTTGAGTTTGAAATAATAATAAAAGGTTGAGTCACACTAAAAAAATATGATTTAAGTAATTTCGAATCAATCTCCAGAGGATTATTATAATTGCTATTTAAAAAGTTTTTTACGATAATCCAGTGCAATTCTCCCTCAACATTATAAAATGAAATGTTTGTAGTTCCGCCATTGAAGATATCATTACAGTTCGAATCTGCTAGTAATTTATTAACATCATCTGTAATATAACTGTGTTTACTATTAGCTAAAACTTCTTCAAATTTTGACCAAATCATGCTAGTTTCAAAAAAATGATGAAATGTTTTTGAAAAATCTTTTGCTTCAATAAAAAAAACTGGATTTGGTGGAAAAAAATTTTGTGGTTCTTGAAATACTTTACTTTGTTCGCCTAATTTTTGAAAAATATTATATGCAATTGAAGATAATATTAATAGTAAAAATAAAAAGAAAATGAATCTTTTAGTCATGAATCAAAAATAAAGATTTGATACACTTAAGATATGAAATCAAAAAATATATTTAAACAGTAAGTTGTCAGCTTGTTTTAAGTTCTTTTGGTGGCTGTTAAGTATTTATTAACCAATTGATTAAACCACTCATACCCACCAAATAGAATTAAGGAAAATATAATAGCACTTAATAAAGTATATTTAAAAAAAGGTATTCCCATACTAAAGCAACTTAAAAGGCCTGTAAAATCTTTTGGATAAAAACTTCCTGTGGACCAAACCGCAAAATTTGTAACTATAAAAAATAAAACTGCAGAAAAAATAGAGTTTAAAATTATTAATTTACTATTTGCCTTTTTCATGAAAAACCCTAGTATAACTATAACAGAAAATGATAAATATACAGCCCACATTAAAGAATGAAACCCTATAAAATAATCCGAAATTAGCATACAAGCTATAGGAATTATAATAGCAACTTTTTTATTTGATAAATAAAATCCTGAAAATAATGCAACGGAAGCTATAGGTGAAAAATTGGGAATATTAGCCAATAAAACGTTAGAAAATGAAGTAACTACAATTAAAAGGAAAACGAGTATATATTTATTACGATCCACTATTTTTTTTACAAATTTAATTAAATATTAGACATTTTAAATGTTGTTTAAAAACAATTTATTGATTAGAAACAGCCAAAATTCGTGATTTTTTAAAAAGTAATTCATAATTCAATGTGGATAGAATAATATTTAACTGATTATAAAATGAATTATAAAAATGAAATTTGTATTAAAACACAGTTAATGAAACAAGGTGATTATCATTATGGATTATTCCCTCTTAGAATTTTTTTATTTCCTGGAGAGCAAACTACTCTTCATATTTTTGAACCAAGATACTTGCAACTTGTGACAGAGTGCTTAACTAATGGTGACTTCTTCGGAATCCCTTACCAGGGCAAAACAACTCTTAGTGAGTTGGGGTCATTAGTAAAAGTTGTTCAAATTTTAAAAAAATACGATTCTGGAGATTTAGATATTTTAATTGAGTGTAAATCAAATTTTAAAATCCATCATTTTCAAAATAAAAATGAACATAAGCTTTTCCCCGTTGGATCCGTTTCAAAAATAAAGAAAAACACTTTTAAGCCCTCTAAAGAATTAGAAATGCATGCTTCCAAATATTTAAGTAGTCTGATTTCTGATTCTAAAGAATCTAAAACGGATAAATTACTGTCTTTAAGTAACTTAATAAATGTAGCAAATTTATCAGATGATGATAAAATTAAATTCATTGGACTCTCTGATGTTAAGAAAAATGAATTTTTAATCAGAAAATTTAAGTTTATGTCTATTCTACTAAATCAAGAAAAAATGGTAGATCAAAACTTTTACTTAAACTAAAATTTAATTTTATAAACTTTCAATAATGCGTTGAACTTTAGAAGCTGAATTGTCCCAAGAGAATTTTTTTGATTGAATTAATCCCTTTTTACTGAAATTTAATCCCTCTTTTAGGGCTCTGTTCATTCCTTGACAGATACTTTCTTCACTAAAAGGATCAACATATATAACAGAATCTTCCCCAACTTCAGGAATACTTGTTAAATCACTGGTAACAACTGGAACTCCAGAAAGCATTCCCTCAAGGACTGGTAGTCCAAACCCTTCAAAATATGAAACATAAATAAGAGCAGTACTTGAGGCTACCCACTTGGAAAGTTCGTCTCCGGATTTTCGACCTAAAAACTTTACATTGTTTAAAAGCCCTTGTAAATTTAATTGATTCTTCCACATATCAGTTCCTACAATTATAAAATCCATTTTTTTTTGAATATTAAATTTTTGAAACCCAGTTAACATTCTCTTAATATTTTTTCTTTTGTGTAGTGATCCTACATAAATAAAAAAGGGTCTTGAGCTATTATTTGATTTTATAAATTGCAATTTAGTTTTTTCACTTAATTTTTTAAAGTTTGGGTTAGCTCCGTTGTAAATTACATGTATTTTTTCTGCTGGGATTTCATATTTACTTATTATATCATTTTTAGAGAAATTAGAAACCGTGATTATTTTTTTTGCGTTTTTAGCAAATAGCGGCATTTGTTTCTTATAATATTTTAAAACTATTTTAGGTAAGTCTTCGGGATAGTGTTCAAAATTCAAATCGTGTATGACTCCAATTTGAGCAATGTTAGTATTTAAAGAAACAAATCCGTCTGGAGAAAAAAAAATATCAATACTATATTTTTTAAATGCTTTAGGAAGAACATAATTAAACCAAATTTTAAATAAGTATGGGTGTCTTGCTGGTGGACTTAAAATCACATTAGTCACGTTAGTATTTGAGATTAAAAATTCAGTGTTTCTATCGTGAAATAAAAAAAAATGATGATTTGGCATTAGAACAACCAATCTTTTTAGGATTTCTAAACTGTACCAGCCAATTCCTTCAAGTTTCCCTTTTATTAAATGTCTTGCATTTATGGCAATGTTCATATTAATAAGTAATATAAATGTTAAAGTATAAAAATAATAACTTAGTAACCGTGAAAAAAGTATTACTATTTTTAGTTTTATTCTTAACATTAGGTTCATGTGTGATCAAAATCCCTTTACATTCATTTGAAAAAGAGGTTCCAAAGACAAAACCTAACTATAGTAATATTAATTATTGGGCTGCACACCCTGGAAAATTTGATTATTCAGATTTTCTTCCAAAAAACCTTAAAAATGATAGTCTTATTTTAGATTCAATAGACGTCTTTTATGTATATCCCACTATGTATAATAATGGTCTAGACTGGAATGCTAGTGTCGAGGATAGAAAGCTAAATAAGAAAATTGGTTTGTTATCGTTAAAAAATCAAGCTAATGTTTTTGCAGGGATGGCTAGTGTATATTCTCCTTTTTACAGGCAGATGCATCTCAATGGTTATAAAGACGAGGTGAACGGTATAAAAGCTTTCAACTTAGCATATAAAGATATTGAAAATGCCTTTAAATACTACCTTGAAAATTTCAATAAGGGTAATAGGATTGTTTTAGCTGGACATAGTCAAGGAACACATCATTTACAAAAATTATTTAATGACTACATTTCTATTAATGACTCAATTTTAGAAAAAATTGAACTGTGTTACTTTGTAGGAGATCTTTATGTGAGTAGTTTTTCAATTAAAAATTATCCTATTTGCACAAATCCGACTGATTTAAATTGTTATTTAAATTGGAATAGTTATCCAATAGGAACTAATTTTTCTCAGGTTAGCACAGAAAATAAATCGGTAACAAATCCGATAACTTGGATAAATAATGACAGTTCTAGTACCTACACCAATCACAAGGGTATTCTGTTTAATAATTTTAAAATTATATTAACTGGAAATAAACTAAAACACGCAAATACTATACGAGCCAAAACAAATAACGGATTACTATTGGTAGAAATTCAGGAGTTTCCACTTTTAAAGATTTATGATAAAATTCTAAATAAGAATTATCATGCTTTAGATTATAATTTATTCTGGATGAACATCCGGGAAAATTTCTACCTAAGAATGAAAAAAAAGTAAGCTTTAATTGATTTATTGAACAATTAATTTTTGTTGCTGGACTGATTCTCCAATTGAAAGCTTTACAATGTATATTCCTTTAGCTAAATTATTAACAAAGATTGGTAGTTTCATAGTGCCGTTAAAATGATAATCTCTTCTAGATATTATTTTTCCATTAATATCTAAAATAGTCAAACTAATATTTTTATTATCATTATTTGTAATGTCAATATAGGTAGTTCCATTAGTTGGATTGGGAAATAATTTAAAGTTTATTTTTTCTAAAATATCTACTTCATTAATACCTACAGCGCAACTTTTATACCCATTAGTAATTGCTGATATTATAGTTTCTTTACCTGCATTATCAATTGTGGTAGATGGGTTTCTTAAGAAACTAATAATATGGATATTATCTTCGTCCCAATTGTTTGGTAAGGAAAAACTAAAACATTCGGTAATAGTGTCACCGTTTGAAATAGAAGAAGGAAAAACATTCATACCATCAAATGAAGGGTAAATAGTTCTTGCAACGTGATCATAAATCATTTGAGAAGCAGGTACAGGGGATGGGAGAAGTTCATATCCGCCCATTACACCACTTCCGCCACCAGAATATGAGTTTGATTGTCCCCAATCAGAAGTTGTTCCAGAAAGACCATCTTCAGTTAATATTACACCTAATCTCCAATCTCCACTAGCAGCAGCTTGCCAAATAGTAGTAACAGAAACATCTAATTGTCTGGTATTAGCATTCCAAAAAGCTCCGTTAGTGATTAATGCTGTTGGGGCAACTTGAACTCTTTGCAAAAACTCAGCCTCTAAAGCTTGAGGGTCGATTTCTAATCCTCTGTCTACTAGAGCATTAGGATAACTTGAAAAGCCAAGACCAGTATCATAAGCAGAATCAGCCATGGGGTCGTTATTATGAACAGCTACTCCTGCCCATGCATTTCCATAAGTAGATTCCATATAATCCATAAAAACAGCGCCTCTTGGGCACCAACCACACCATGTTCCTGTAGCTTCTTCACCAAGAACTACTTTTCCAGGAGCTGATACTTTTGGGCTAACAGTAATGGTCTTAGAATCGTCAGATGGGTTACCATCTGGACCAGCTCCGTTTACATTAGAAACAGTAACTGTTAAAGAATTATTTCCAGAGACTAAAGTCACTGGGCTATTAAAGGTATGTTGATAAGTAGAAAGAGAAGTCAAAGAAATTGGACCAATACTTTCCTGAATAGCAGTACCACCATTATAACTATATTCAATATCAAAAGATGATATTGTGTCTAATCCCAGATTCCTAATAGAGCAATTAACATTTGGCATGGACCCTACAATACCGTTTAACTGAGAAACTACAGTTATACCACCATTAATAGCTGGCAAGACTGCTGGAGTATGATCATAACTTACATCATCAATATAAAAACCAGAAATATTATTCCCACCCTGTGCTGTTGGGTTAGTTGGATATAAATCTAAAATTCCTATTGAATTTGTGGCATTAGCAAAAGATCCTTGACTAACATTATCAATAAATAATTCCCAATTATTAGCTGTTAAATCAATTTCAATTTTTAAATTAAACCAAGTTCCTGTTGGGTATGTAGTTGATATAGCCGTGTTTGCACCATTATTTAGTTTTAAAGTTCCATCATCTAGCATAAAACAGTCAATAGCCCAAACAGCACCAACAGTCCATGTTTCTTGCATATTGAAATAAGCTCCTTTACCAGTTTCTACAAAAACATTCATCTCTAAGGTGAAGTTTCCAGAGTTATAAACTGAAGCGTATCTTAAAATGACATCCTCTGGCCCACCGCCATTTGATGAAAAATAAAGAGAATTTGATCCGCTAGATGCATTAGTATTTGAAATAAGGACATCCTCATTAGGAGTGGACGGTGTCCATGTATCCCAATCTGTAGGGTTTTGAGAAACTAAACCTTGACCAACAGAGTAAGAATCAAAATTATCTGAAAATATTTGAGTAAAAAATGTTCCTGAAAATAAAACACAGGTAATTATGAGGTAAATTTTTTTCATTTATTATAAAATTTATTTATATAAATATAGCTTAAATATTTTTATAAAACTAAATCCTAAAAGCAAGAATAAATTACTGGTAAATTGTGTTTTTTGATATAAAAAAAAGGAAGAGTATGATCAAAAATTGATTGATTTGTAGTTCAAATTCAATCCGTAATTATTAAAATAAAAAAAGTCCTAATAACTAATTTCAAGAAAAATATTTAAAATTATTCTTGGAAAAAGGCTCCTTGTAAGTTAATCTTATTTCAATTTTTGAAGGGATTTAGGATAATGGAATTAGAAAATTTATAATCTATCTATTAATAATCTACATTATTTTATAACGTTTATATGCCCTACTTTGTTATGGATTTTATTGTTTATGTCCGTGAATTCTAGTTTCCAGAGATACTCTCCGTTCTCTACAAGGTTACCTTTATATATTCCATTCCAAGGTTGGAATTTTGAATTTGATTGAAAAATAAGCTCTCCCCATCGAGTGAAAATATAGAATTTGTAGTTTTGATCTAAAATACCAAATCCATTGGGAAGCAATTCATCGTTAAGCCCATCTCCGTTTGGTGTGAATGCATTTGGAATAAAGACCCCGTACTCCCCTTTGATAACAACATTTTTAGAATTTGTAGCTTCACAACCATTAATATCTGTAACCGTTAAGCTTACAATATAGTTTCCAGTGTCAACTGGAAAAGTATAAAAAGGGTTTTGTGAACTGCTTTGCATTAATCCTCCAAAATCCCAATTCCAGTTGGTAATATTAATATCCGATTGGTCATAAAATCTAACTGTGGGATCAAACATTGTTGTTGGGTTCGGATTCATGGTAAAGTCAGCAGTTGGATTTGTGAAAAATTGTAAATAGTTAGCTTTAGTTAAAGATCCTACACAACTTCCAAAAGCAGCACTATTTATTACTGTTAAAGTAACATCATAAGACCCAGGGCTGTTGTATGTATGTGTTGCCACATTTGTTGAACCTGTAGTCCCATCTCCAAAATCCCAAGTAACTGATCCTGAATTTGGAGTTAAGTTGGTTAGTTCAAATGGCAATTGAGGAATTTCACATAGAATTAAGTTTGCAGCAGTAAAATCAACAACTGGGAGCGGATTCACATTAATTATTACAGAATCTTCTACGTAATGCAAACATGCGTCGTTTAAAGTTGCTAAATAAGTAGTCGTTATAATTGGGGAAACACTATAGTTTTGGGCTGTTCCTAATGAGTTATCCCAAAAGAAATTATATGGTGGAGTGCCTCCAGCTGCAATTGCTGAAATATTAGTATTTTCTCCAAAGCAAATAGATTCATCGTTTCCAGCACTAACTGTTAATTGTGTTGGTTCTATAATATTTACTAAAGTAGTATCAATACAACCTGTTAAATTATCTGTTAAAGTACAAATATATTGTCCTGCAGGAAGATTAGTTGCCGTTTGAGTAATTTGTGTTGGAGCACTATTCCAAGAGAAGCTATAGGTGGCTGAAGGATCGGATCCTGTTGCAGTAGCTGTTCCTGAAGATTCTCCAAAACAAATGACATCTAATTTAGCATCAATACTTGCCATAAAAGGCAAGTTGTTGCCTGGTGAAATAGTAATACTTATATTGGTATCGCAGTTATTGGCATCGGTAACAGTCACTGAATATGTGCCGGGAAGTAAGCTAGATAGTGTATTATTTGTTGTTGGGCCTGTACCCCAATTGTAATTATAGTCAGGAAAACCACCTGTAAAATTAAGTACCGAAACTGAGCCATCGGGCAAGCCACAGTTAGAGTTTGAAAAATCTGTTGTAAAAGAAAACCCTAATGGATCAATTAAAGTAAAGGTAGAGTCTATAAAACATCCAAAGTTATCTGTTACCGTAACAGTATAATTTCCCGCAGCTAAATTAGTAATTGTATTAGTGGTTTGGATAGGGGAAGTATTCCAAGAGCAACTATATGGTGCTGATCCTCCTTGAAAAATTAAATTAATTTGCCCATCATTTCCGCCATTACAAAGAGGGTTTGTTAGGGTCTTTAGTACGCTCAATTTTGGTATGACTCTAATTTCTATGCTATCAATACCAACACAATTATTAGGGTTGCTAACTGTCAACATATATATTGTGGTTTGCAGCGGCGATACAGTTGGATTATACGAATTCGAAAAATTGAGATTTGCTGGTTCATCCCAAGAATAGCTGTAAGATGCATTAAAAGGATCTGCATTTAAATCAAAACTATCTCCTTCACAGATAATAGCAGTTAATCCTGCGTCAACTATCAAGTTAGAATCTACACTAACAATAGCTGTCGTAATAGGGCTTACACAACCATTAATTGATGTTTGAACATAGTAAGATTTAGTTGATGTTAATATAGGAGTTGTAAAAGTATATGAAGTATCTAATACATTAACAGCAGAAATTGAATCAAACCATTGATAATTACCTACTGGCAATGTAGCTGTTAAAGTAGCCGAATTATTAATGCAAATAGAAATATTTGCCACAGTTGGCGCAGCTGGAATAGGGTTAACCGTTACATTAAAAAATGCTGTATCTGAAATACATGGTGAAATTGCTTGAGTTTCATAAATAAAAGAATATGTTCCTGCTAGGCCAGTCGTAATTAAAATACCTGATAAAGAATTAAATTGTCCTGAAAATGTTGTTTCGGTAAATACTCCTGGATCAACTCCTAAGGAAAGAAGCTGGTTTAGATCAAAAGTTGTGTCACCTACACATAAAATAGTATCATTGTCATTTCCTGAGTTAGAAGATTGATTTAGGATTGTAAAGGTAGTGTCTTTAGAACATCCATTTGTATCGCTAACAGTAACTGTATAGTTTCCTGCACCTAAATTAATTGCTGTTTGTGTAGTTTGGTTTGCTGCTAAAAAATCCCATTGAAATGTAAAAAGAGAACTACCGCCAATAGGATTGGCAGAAGCCTGACCATTATTTAGCCCTCCACAATCATTAATAACAGATCCTGAAATATAAAATAGTGTATCCGTTGATTCAAAAGCTCCAATATCTACAATGTTAGCTCCTCCATAGTTATTTAATCGAGGAAAATCTCTTTGATCTAAAGCTGGAGCAACAGCGTCTAATCCAGCATCGATAGCAGGACTAGCTGGGCAGGTTGCAATTTTTATTGTGTGGGTTGATCCCCCATTATTTGCTAATGAAGAAATTAGTGGGTCTTGCCCAATAATATTTCCAGTTGTATTTCCTGTTAAAACACCAGATCCAATATTAAAAATCAAATTATGTCCATTGGTTGATGTAAATGTTCCATACAATTCTTCGTTAGAAGCAATTCCAGCAGTATTAGAATTCAGAATGTCATTATAATTGGTATTGCTTGCAATAAGTGTATTGCTTAAATCAACTGTACCCGATCTATTAAAAATTCCTCCACCTAGTCCCTGTCCAGGTGTGCCTCCTGCAGCATATCCTCCTATTGAATTTAGTCTTTGACCTTGACCACCGTAAGCACTATTGAAAGCTATTGAAGAATTAATCGATGTTATTGTACCACCATTGTTAAAAATTCCGCCTCCAAAACCTGCACCACCACCACCACCACCACCGCTACTACAACATGGATTACAGCCTTGACCACCTCCAAATCCATTTAACCCTCCAGAGCCAGGAGAAGTCCCTGAACCAGATCTAGCTCCACGACCACCTCCACCTGCACCATAGCCTCCCATACCGCCAAATCCACCAAAACTTCCAGAACTTCCTCCACCGCCTCCACCAGAAAAATCACCTCCATTACCACCTGCACCACCTCCACTAAAACCCGGCGCACCTCCAAGTGAGCCTGTACCTCTTTTACCCGCAAAATTAAAATTACCCCCATTTGTTGAGCCAGCTGAAAACCTTCCACCACGAGCAATATTTTCTGAAATAGTAGTGTTTTTTAATGTTATTAATCCATTTAAGTTGTTATAAATAGCTCCGCCAAAACCAGGAGTACTTCCCCCTCCTCCTCCTCCATTTTGGCCATTAGTTCCTCTACCACCAATTGCCTCATTTAGAAATAAGGTTGAATTTTCTATTGTTAAATTGCCAAAATTTGCAATTCCCCCGCCAAATCCACCAGAATAAGTAGCGCCAACAGGTAAAGTAGATGTATTTTCTGTTATATGACAATAATTAATGGATAATATTCCTACGTTTAAAAACCCACCACCGTGATCTTTTAATGTATTTCCATTTTTAATTGTTGTATTTGACATTGTTAAAACTCCAACTGGTAATATGTGGAAGACTCTATCAATATTATTAACATCAATTATAGTAACTGAGGGTGAAACACCGTTAATTGTTATATTAGAAGTAACATCTAAATCTCCAGTTGCAGAAGCATTTTCCCCAACACCACCAAGTGTTAGTGTATAAATTCCTGCTGGAAGTGTGATTGTATGTGCCCCGCCAAGTGCATTACTTTCTTGTATTGCAGCTCTTAGTGGACAATTTCCCAATCCATCATCACAAATCCCATTTCCTGGATTGGCATCTACTGCATCAACGATACTGTTTACAACAAAATTTTGAGCATTTCCAGTAACAATTAGCAACAGAAAAAATAACAGTAATAAATATTTTTCTTTAATAAAAGTCGTCATGTTATAATTCGATTTAAAATAAATCAATACATGGTTATTAATTATACGTAATATAAATGAATTAGTTTATTTAGACTAATTTCTAGATGTTTTGATAATTAAAATTAGAATTTTTTAGACTTATAAGAAACAAACATATGAATCCAAACCGATCTGGAAACTACTACTATATAAGGTGTTAAGACAATTATAAAACCCAAAATAAAATATATAATATTTTTCCAGTGGATGCTGGTAAACCAAAATAAAAGATTAAAAACAATAAGAGAATTCAATACTTGAAATCCATAACTTACATATGCAGCACCTTGAAAGAAACCTGGCTCTAATGAAAATTTTAAATCGCATTTAGAGCAGCGTTCATGCATCTTGTTAAGATCTCTTAATTTATAAGGGTTTTGATTTATGAAAAGAGTACCTATTCTACAATTTGGACATTTAAGTTGGAAAATAGAACGGAAAAAATTCAATCTTTAAAAAGTTTATTTTTCACATCTAAAGCATCTACTTCTACCCAAATTTCATTTTTTCGATTAATAAATTGAAATGGAGGTTGATAAACAGCAATCATGAAATCGTTATTGCATTTAATGTCGTTTTTCTTTAAAATATTTAACAGCATCTTATGATTAGATGCACAATTATTTTCGTTTGCAAAACCACTAAATGTTATTGAAGCAATACATTGATTTTTCACGGTTTCAAAAAATATATCCTCGGTGTTTGGAGATGGCAGATTGCTAAACTCCATTGGCATAATAAATGAAAAAGAGGATTTATTACTCATATTATAAAGAACGGGAGAAGTCATAGCTATTTGCAAACTATCCTTATTTCCACCAAAAATATAGTTGGCCAAAACTGGAAACTTACTACTTGCAGAGTTCATATTGTAGGCCTTTGAATTGACAGAGGCTTTAATGTACTCATCGTAGATTTTAAAGTCAATAGAATCTATATTGCCAAGAATTATATTTGGTAGCGTTTCATAATTTTTATTAGAATAAGAAGTATAAAATTGCCATGCAGTAAAAACAAATAAAATTGCAAAAAATATGTAGAGGAAAGTTTTCATTTATTGATAAACAAATATACTAAAATTATTAATTTTGTTTAATTTTAAATTCTAAATATTAAACAGAATGTTTGTAGGCATTGATGGATATATAAATGGTTGGTGTTGCTGTATAATACAGGAGAATATTAGAATAGAATTGCATAAAAATTTAAATAATTTATTTGAAACTATCGGAACTAATAACCTAACATTAATCGATATACCTTTAGGGCTTTCTTCTAAAAATTTTGAAAGAAGTATTGATTTTAAGTTAAGAACTCATTTGCCTAAAAATAAAAAAAGTAGTGTTTTTACAGCTCCTTGCCGAGAAGCAGTTTTAAGTAGTGACTACAGTTCTGCAAAAGAAGCAAATAAAATTATAACCAAAAGAAGCATTTCAATACAGTCTTGGAATATTAGTAAAAAAATTAAAGAGGCAGATGAGTTCTTAAGTTCTAATATTGAAAATAAATTTTTAATTCATGAATCACACCCTGAATTTTGTTTTATCAATTTAAATAATAACAAACCACTTTTATTTAATAAAAAAACAAAAGATGGGTTTGAAGAAAGGGTTTCTATTCTAAGCAATTATGAAAAACAAATTTCATTTATTATAGAAGATTTTTTTAAGAAAAATAAAAAAGAAATGGTGAAAAAAGATGACATTTTAGACTCAATTGCACTAGCAATAACTTCAAAAAAATGGAAAAAAAACGGATCTAGAATTATTAAACAATCACCTGAAAATGACGAATTAGGTATACCATTTGAAATTTACTACTAATGATGAAAATAAATATAATTTTTCCAAACCAACTATTTAAAGACTCCGAGCTTTTAGATGAAAACTCCACTCATTATATTATTGAAGAGAACATGTTCTTTAATCATTATAATTTTCATAAACAAAAAATATATTTTCATAGATGCTCCATGAAAAATTATTATGACTTCTTGGTGCTTAAAGGGCTTGAGGTAAATTATATAAATTCTAACGATGAAAACTCAGATATTAGAAAGTTTATTGATCAGCTAAATAGTAATGAAATTGATAAAATTCAATGTATTGATCCTGAAGATAATTGGCTAGAAAAAAGGTTAAAAGAATCGTCAAAAAAGAAAGGTATTGATCTTGTATTATTAGAAAATCCTGCATTTATTAATACCAAAAAAGATCTTGATCCATTTTTTAGAACAGACAAGAAAAAATTATATCAAACATCATTTTATAAAGCCGAAAGAAATAGACTTCATATTTTATTAGATGGTATAAACACTCCACAGGGCGGCAAATGGACCTATGATGATCAAAACAGAGAAAAGTATCCTAAAGATAAAACCACTCCGAAAATTAATTTTCCAAAAAAAACTAAAAATCATCAAGAAGCGTTATTATATGTTGAAAATAATTTTAAAAATAATAATGGTGCGTTAAGCGATGACCCTAAGTATCCAACAGATTTTGAAACTGCTGAAAATTGGTTCGATGAGTTTTTAAAAACTAGATTTAAAGAGTTTGGTCCTTATGAGGATGCTATATTAAAAGAGAAATCAATTATCAATCATAGCATATTATCACCACTTATAAATTCAGGTTTATTGTATCCTAAAATTATTGTAAATAAAACACTAGAATATTATAAAAAAAATAATATTCCTATTAATTCTTGTGAGGGTTTCATAAGGCAAATTATTGGATGGAGAGAATTTATTCGAGGTGTTTATCGTTGCAAAGGAACTGAAGAGAGAACTAAAAACTTTTGGGGATTCAACAGGAAAATTCCAGAATCTTTTTATAGTGGAACAACAGGTATCGAACCTCTTGATGATACTATACATAAAATAAATAAATCTGGATATGCCAATCATATTGAAAGATTAATGATTGTAGGGAATTTTATGCTTTTATGTGAATTTGATCCAGATGAAGTTTACAGATGGTTTATGGAGCTTTTTATTGACTCTTATGACTGGGTAATGGTTCCTAACGTTTACGGAATGAGTCAATTTGCCGATGGAGGACTAATGTCTTCTAAACCTTATATAAGTAGTAGCAATTATATTATAAAAATGAGTAATTATAAAAAAGGAGAATGGTGTAAAATTTGGGACGGGTTATTCTGGAATTTTATGGATAAACAAAGAGCTTTTTTCCTTAAAAATCCTAGAATGAGAATGCTAATTAGTAGTTTTGATAAAATGGATTCATCCAAAAAAGAAACTCACTTAGTTACAGCTGACAATTTTTTAAACAGTCTTTAAATCTTTAAATAAATGGGGTTATACAACATCACCTACAAAAATAAAGAAAATGAAAAACTCATTAATCAAGAAATGGGAAATGCTTATTCTATAATCAATAAATTAAAGCTTGGCGGTATAGGGTCTAGAAGAATGATTATTGAACATTTTAGTGAGAACATGAATCATTTAAAGTTAAAAGTTAGTGGATTACAATATGGCAATATTGAAATTAGGCCTAGTGGAATAATTTTACACATAAATCAAGGTATTTACACCTATGCTTGGACCATTCCTTTTTTTCATTTAAATATTTATAACGGGGATTATTTTACAATTCATGGAGCGGGAGAATTTATTCAATTTAACAGAGAAAAAAGCTGGAAAGAAAACCGTATATTTCTTAATAAGTTAGTCCATCTAAAGGCCAATTTTAATCCTATTTAAATATGTACCCTATACTAAGGCTAATAAAAGTTGTTACTGTAAGTCAATTTCAAAAGAAACTTTCCTTTGATAATGAATATATTGACTGTATAAATCTTGTGGTTTTACCCCAAGATATAGATCCTTTCATGGAACTTAATAATGGTAGATATGTTACACTTTTAGATTTAGGAAGATTTAGCCTTGGTGCCAAAGTAAACATGGGAGGTTTTTTAAAAAGAAATAAATGGTCTTTAACAATTATTGGAACTTATAATGAATATAGATATAGATTAAGACTTTTTCAACGTTTTGTATTACAAACTAAAATTATTGGATACGACGAAAAATGGTTTTATTTTTTTCAGAAAGCAGAAAGAAATGGAAAAACTCATATGGCATCGGTAGTTAAATTTGCATACACTAGTAAAGAAGGTTTAGTAATGCCTAAAGTGGTTATTTCTGCAATGGGAATAAAGTACGAGCCAAATAAACTTCCAAAATGGATTAATGAGCTGACAGAACATCAGCTTTTTAAAAAATAACATAAAAAAAGGAGGGCAAGCCCTCCTTTAAAAAATATTTTTAGTTTATGTTACTTCGAAGAAGAAGAAACAGCTAAGTTGTAAACAACTAGACCAAAACCAATTTTATTGATAGCATCACCAATATTATAAATAACATCCATGTCTAATCCACCAAATATTCCTTCATACCAACCAGGAGTACCAGCCATATATCCAATTGGATAAATTGCCCATCCTATTAATACAAATTTACATAGAATATTGTGAGCCTTAAGAACTTCTCCACCAGCTGAAGTAGCTAATGCTTTTGCTTCTCCGAACCAGATTATATACACTATATAAAAATAAGCAGCACCAGAAACAGCTCCCCATACTTGGGCATTTGCTTGGTCTACGCCTTCACCAGCATATCCAGTTACTAACATTACTGTAGATGCTCCAATAAGAGTCCACATTAATCTTTTAGTTGCACCAGCTGCTTTTAGAATTAAATAAAATTCTACGCACATTAATGGTACAGTTAGAATCCAATCAACATATCTAAAAAATGTTGGAGATTCAGCGTTAGTAGCCCAGTAATCACGCATATAATAGTAGTGAACTGCTGCTATGAAAGTAATGAGCCCTGAGACTAAAATAGAAGTTCTCCATTTTGCGTCAAAAGAATTCATTGATAAGAAAAAGAAGGCCGAAGCCGCCATCATGGCCATACATCCTACAAAAAATGTAAAACCAACATAATCATCAGTAGCCATTTTGGGTACTGCGAGTAACATATTATTTAGAGTTTCCATATTCAAGTTTAAAATTTATCGTTTGTTGAACGAATTTAACTATTAATTCAACAGATTTCCAAATTTTTGTTAATTTTTTTTTACAACAGAGGGATTACTCTAGTTAATTAAGCAATTAATGTAAGAAAAACACTAATTAAGAACATAAATATATATTTATTCAATGTTTTTTATTTTATAATCCACCCCTCTAAACTGAAAACTTTTATTGATAGTCTTGTTCTTAATTATCATTCCAATAGGAGAGTATAAAGAAATTATAAAAAAATCATTGCTCTTGATATTAATCTTCCCTAATCCAATGGATATAAAAAAAGTCGCTTTATTAGTTACGATTAATGAACCAAAAACAGCTTTGTTATTTTTTAAACTAATGTCTATTGAATCTAATTGATATAATTCGTTTAAGGATATTGACAGCTGTTTAGAATAATGATTAATTTCCGTTTGAATTTTAGCCCTTGAAGTTTCATGTTTATCACCAGCAGAACTTTTTGTATCAGAATTCCTAGAATCGGTAGTTGATTTAATTAGTAGTTGAAGGTTTTTAATCTTCTCATTTTGCCTAATTATTAATTCACGATAAATTAATTTCTTGATATCCTTCACTTTTTTTTAATTCGTTGATTATAAATCATTTAAAAAGTAAAGTTTGTTTTAAAATTTACCAAATACGAACTCGATTTTCAGGAGAAATATACATGGCATCTCCTTTAATAATATTAAAGGCTTCAAAAAATGCATCTACGTTTTTCAAAGGTTCAGTAGCTCTCCATCTTCCTGGTGTGTGAGGGTCAGTTTTTACTTGATTTATCAAAGACTCTTCTCTTTGTTTAGTTCTCCATACGGTAGCCCAACTCATGAAAAAACGCTGCTCGGGAGTAAATCCATCAATTTTACCTGGTTTTCCATTTTGTTCAAAATGAAGCTGAAGCCCGTCAAATCCAGCAAGAACACCACCTAGATCACCAATGTTTTCACCTAAAGTAAATGCACCATTAACATAAACGCTATCCAATACTTCTATAGCACTGTATTGATCTATTAATGCTTTACCTTTTGTTGTAAACTGGGCTAAATCCTCTTCAGACCACCAATTTACTAGATTTCCATCTGCATCAAAGCGAGAACCTGCATCGTCAAAAGCATGAGAGATCTCATGACCAATTACTGCACCAATACCACCATAATTTACAGCATCGTCTGCTTTATAATTATAAAATGGAGGTTGTAAAATGGCGGCAGGAAATACAATTTCATTATTAAAGGGATTAAAATAAGCATTTACAGTTTGGGGTGACATTCCCCATTTTGATTTGTCTACAGGTTCATTAATTTCGGATAGGTTTTTTTTGAAACCCCAATTTGTCACTGCAGTCATATTTTCATAATAACCTTTATCTGAACTAACTTCCATTAAACTATAGTCTTCCCACTTATCTGGATATCCTATCTTCACAGTGAATTTATTAAGCTTTTCAATGGCTTTTTCTTTTGTTTGAGGATCCATCCAGTCTAAATTCATAATTCGATTTTTATAGGCTTGAATAACATTGGCTATCATTTTTTCTGCTTTTTCCTTTGCCTCTGGAGGAAACATTTCATCAACATATAATTTCCCTAAAGCTTCACCAACAGTACCATTTACAGTAGCAAGAGCTCGTTCATCAGCTGGACGTTGTTTTTTGGCGCCATTAAGTGTTTTGCTATAAAAATCCCAATTTGCTTTTTCGATTTCTGTAGTTAACCTTCCAGCTGCATCATTTAATGTTGCCCAACGCATTACGATTTTCCAAGTTTTAATATCTGCGCTATTAAAGATTTCTTGAACAACCTCCATATATTTAGGTTGCATAACTATAAGTGTATCTAACTCTTTTTCAATTCCTAAATCCTTAATAGCTAAAGGCCAATTTAATGAAGGAACCATTTCCTGTAACTCATTAAGAGATCTTGGATTGTTTAATTTTCTAAAATCTCGTCTTTGAACTTTATCTAACCTAGGGATTGCTAAAGAAGTTTCAAAATTTAAAATTGTTTCTGCTTGTTGCTCTGCAGATTTTTCATCATCGCCCAAAAACTGAAGCATTCTTGAGACATGGTTTAAATATTGTGCTCTAATCGAAATAGATTTAGAATCTTTATTTACATAAAAATCTCTGTCTGGCAATCCTAAACCACCTGGTGATATATATGCAGAATTAATAGAACTGTTAGAAGGGTTTGAAAAAGCTGAAATCCCAAAGAAAGGTTGAGAAACTGTTGTAGCGTATAGAGTAATTACTTTTTGGAAATCCTCAACTGAATTTATTTTAGAAATTAAATCTAAAGCAGGTTTAATTGGAAGGATTCCTAATTTATTTCTTGAAATAGTATCTAATTTTGATTTAAAAACCGCTATTGCTTTAGATTGATCAGTTCCTTCAGGATATTTTCCGCTTTTAGCAGCTTTATCTAATATTTCTAATACGTCCTTGTCAGTACTTTTTCTTAGAACACCAAATCCCCCCCACCTAACTTGATCTTCGGGAATTATTGTTTTTTTATCCCAATTTCCATTTACAAAATTGTAAAAGTCGTCTTTAGGACTAACAGTTGTATCCATATTCGATAAAATAATTCCATGTTCTTTATTTTCCATCTCTGTTTTAAGGTTTGTGTTGCTACAGCTTGTAATTATAGTTGAAAGCGCTAGTAAAAAAAGTATTTTATTATTCATGAATTAATTTTAAAAATTAAATATAATATTTAATTAGCTCTTTGATCAATTATTTTCTTTACAGCTATACCTGACTCAACAATAGTGTCTTTAATTGAAATAGGATTCCAATCAAAAATTTCTTTTGTTTGTGATATATCGAATTTTGTTTTAACGCCTAAATAAGTTTTCATTGATTTCATATCACTGTTAATCAAAGCCATCATTTTAACAACAAAATCAGGAAGTTTTTTTGACGGTGCTTTATTAAAACCACTTTCCCTTAAAAATTTTGCTACTTCCAACATTTCTATCGGTTCGCTATGGCTACAAATAATTCTTTTATTTTCTGAATTTGAGTTAGAAAGACTTTCAATATGAAGTTTAGCAACCTCTTTTACATTAGTAAACCCGAATGTAATATTTGGACATGCTGGAATTTTCCCAGTAATAAATTGTTCAATAAAATTCATTGAAGTTCCAGAAATATTATTTCCAATTGGAGCACCAAATATCCCAGATGGATGAATGGTAGTCAATATCATTGAAGAATTCTCCTCTTTATTGACAAATTCCCAAGCGTATTTTTCTGCAAAAGTTTTACTTTTCATATATGCATCGACACCTTTTGGACTATTAGTATTAGTCCAATCTTTGTGGCTGACAGTTATGTTTTTTTTATTATGACCAAATGCAATAGATGCAACAGATGAAGTAATAACTACTCTTTTAATATTGGCTGTTTTAGCTGCATTTAAAGCTCTTATTGTTCCCTGAACTGCAGGCTTAATTAAATCTTGTTCATTTTTGGGTTGTTTAAAGGGAAAAGGAGAAGCAGTGTGTAGTAAGAAATCGCAACCTATCATAGATTCATTCCACCCTTGATCATTTAATAAATCTAATATGCAAAATTCTAAATCCTCAGGTTTCTTTAAGTAACCTTTAATAGCATTTAATACTTCTACTTTTTTAGATTCATTTCTTACCGATGTTTTTACTCGGTAACCTTTTTCAAGAGCAAGTTTAATACAGTGAAGTGCTAAGTAGCCACTCCCGCCAGAGATAAATATTTTTTTAATCATTAATTATGTTTTATATAGTATAATCAAATAACATGCCAATTAATTGTTAAAAACTAAAATGTCATAATATCTTGAAATAGATATCGAGATTATAATTATTAAGGTATTGAAATAAAAAAAATAACAGAGATAGTTATCTGTAATAAAATTGATTTTATTGTTTTACAAAGCGCATTGTTTTAAAACTCTTATTGTAATTAAGTTTAAGAATGTACAATCCTATTGGTAAACTAGATACATCTATTTTTTGGTTTCCATTTATATTTTTCATTTCATGAAATAATTGCCCTTGAATATTAAAAATTTGTAAACAATAATCTTCTTTTGGTCCATCTAAGTTTAGATAATTGAAACTAGGAGAAGGGTAGACCTTTAAGTTGGATTCAACTATTTGTGATTCATTTACATTAGTTACATCTATACCAGGATTCCCATAAATAAACGTCCAACTTCCCCATGGCGTACTAGCACCTGTACTCCAATACAATTGATCTGTAAATAAACAATTTATGGAATTACCATTTAGTGGTAAACCTTGATTTGTATACCAAGCATCCAAATTGGCAGAATCATTTACTAAATGCACGCTAACATTTATGGTGTCTGTAAGTGACCAATTATGACTAAAATTACAAAATGCATCATCAACTATCGTGTCTTGATGTAATATGTTTCCTAGCTGGTCTGTAAATTCCCAAGAAAAGATATTATTTTCACGAGGATGGGTCATATATTGTCCTGAATGATAAATACTGATTGAGTTAGTGCTAGAACCTACATTTACAGACATATCTAACATGTCACAAGGAACAGCTGTTATTACTTGTGCTTTTATTATTGGAGTTATTCCAAATACAACAGATAATGTAAGTAAGATGTTTTTCATGATTTTATTATTTATTGTAAATATACAGGTTTAGAATAAGAAACAACTTACCAAATAGCAAGAAAGAAAGGTCAAACAAAAAAGGCCCCTTATAATGTTCATTTATGTCTGATTTTCTTAGAACTAAGTTTGAAAGATGGATATATAATGGCATATAAATTTTATATATATGAAATACTTATTAAGTATCAAAAACTTATGATATTTACATTAATGAAAATACTGTCAATAATATTTATTTTAGTAAGTCCTTTCTGCTATTCTCAAGATTTAAAACCTCTTGGACTTTATAATGATGTTAGTCACAATTAAAATATAACAATGAAAAAAATACTATCTCTTTCAACAATAATCTTATTACCTTTTTTATTGTTTTCTCAGACTTATGTGCCTGGGCAAATTTATTATGATAGTACTGGTTATGTTCAATACCGTGCGGGAAATTTGCCGATAATCTTGTCTTCACCACATGGAGGAGATTTACAACCTTCTAGCATTCCAGATAGAAACTGCTCAGGTTGTGTATACCTAAAAGACTCTTGGACAAAAGAAATAACTGAGGGTGTATATAACAAAATTGTGAGTGAGACAGGGTGTTATCCACACGTTATTATTAATTTGTTACACCGAAAAAAATTTGATGCAAATAGAGATATAATTGATGCAGCTGATGGAAACCCAACAGTTGAAATTGCCTGGCAAACATATCATAATTTTATCGATTCGGCTAAAAATCAAATTGTTGAGGATTACGGTAGAGGTTTGTTTTTAGACATACACGGACACGCACATACTATTCAGAGAATTGAGCTCGGCTATTTATTGAGTAAAAACGAACTACAACTACAAGATACGACTCTTAATACAAATATCTATATTGAAGAAAGCAGTATTAGAGCACTTGTTGAGGAGAATATTCAAAATTTTTCACATTCAGAATTATTAAGAGGAAATTATAGTTTTGGGACAATTATGGATGATAAAGGATTTCCGTGTGTTCCTAGTTCTTCCGATCCTTTTCCACAAGGAAGTGAACCTTATTTTAGTGGAGGCTATAATACTCAGCGACACAGCTCTAGAAATAATAATGGAGAAATTGACGGTATTCAAATAGAAATGAATCAAAGCATTCGGTTTGATAGTATAATGCGAGAAATGTTAGTTGACTCTCTAAATTTAAGCATCAACGAGTATGTAGACTTTCACTACAATAATCAATTTATAAATAATTACTGTGGTCTTATTTTAGAAGTTACAGAAAATAATGATATTAACTTGAAATTATATCCAAATCCAGCGACCGATTATTTCTGTCTATCTGGCGAAACTAATAACACTGAATTGTCAATATTCAATAGTATCGGCCAAAAAGTTATATCTGAGCAATGGTATAAGGATGAGGTAAATATAGAACTTCTTCCAGCAGGTTTATATTTTGTGAGAATTATGAAAAATAATATAACATTGGATATGGTAAAATTGATAAAGGAATAATCTGTGCCTGCTTCATCCAACTAGGTGTAAATCCCCAATTGAGCTTTAGACATTTCATATCCTCATTTAAAACAGCTATTGATGAGGAAGGAGCTATATTAAAAATAGGAATAACTCCTGCTTCTTTAGTACCTTTTACTTTGCTATGTTTTGAAAAGTTGAATCTGCCACACATAAAATAAAAGTATAAACTAATTTCTTATTCTAATTATGTAGATATCACCCTTTCCAAGTTCCGCCATATACATAACTACTATTATTGGTTTTATTTTCCTCTGTAAATTCTTTGCATAAGAAATACCAGTTTTTGGAAGTATCCAACTTTACTCTAAACATTAAATTCTTTTCCAGTTGGCACATATGACAGAATTTGGTTCTCACTTCTTTTCAAATATAAAAAACTGACAGGTTAAATGCTATTCCCTGCTAATTGCTCTTTAAAGAAAAGTAATTTTATTTTGATATGGTGGTGTTGGTTTGAAAGGCATAGGTCAGATTTTTTTGGCTTTTCTTTAGATTCTATGGCAAGTTTATGGCAAATAAGGAAATAAAAAAGCCCCCTTAACTGTTAAGGAGGCTAATTAAGTACCCGAGGCGGGACTTGAACCCGCACGACCAGATGGTCACAAGATTTTAAGTCTTGCGTGTCTACCAATTCCACCACTCGGGCATTTACTTATAAATAAGTAAAATGGAGCGAAAGACGAGATTCGAACTCGCGACCCCGACCTTGGCAAGGTCGTGCTCTACCAGCTGAGCTACTTTCGCGTGTATGTAAAAGAACAATTGGGTGTTAAAAATAATTAAATTTTAATAAAACCGTTAGAAATTTAACTACCTAATTTTTTTTTAATATCATTTAATAAAATTAATGCATCAACTGGAGTTAATGAATTAACGTCTAAATTTTCAATTTCGTTCCTAATATCACTTAGAATGGGGTCATCTAGCTGAAAGAAACTTAATTGTTGGTTATCATCATTATCAATAGTGTTTAATTCTTTTTTCGTATTTTCTGTTTTATCAAACTCCAGATTCTTTAATACTTTTTCTGCTTTAGAAATTATTATTTTAGGCATTCCCGCAACTTTTGCAACATGGATTCCAAAACTATGCTCACTTCCTCCCTCAACTAATTTTCTTATGAAATGTATTTTTTTATCTATTTCCTTCACTGAAACATTGAAATTTTTGATCCTTTGGAGTTTTTTACTCATGTTGTTTAACTCATGATAATGAGTAGCAAACATAGTTTTGGGTTGGCATTTAGGGTTTTCATGAAGAAATTCTGCAATAGACCAAGCTATAGATATACCATCATAGGTACTAGTTCCTCTGCCAATTTCATCCAACAGAATAAGGCTTCTTTGAGAAATATTATTCATAATACTAGAAGTTTCATTCATTTCAACCATAAAAGTTGATTCACCAGATGATATATTGTCGTTTGCTCCAACTCTGGTAAATAATTTATCTATCACACCAATTTCAGCAGATTTAGCAGGAACAAAAGAACCTATTTGAGCCATAATCAAAATTAAAGCAGTTTGCCTTAAAAGTGCTGATTTACCACTCATATTAGGGCCAGTAATCATCATTATTTGCTGTTTTTTGTTGTCTAAAAAAACATCATTGGGAATGTAAGATTCACCTAACGGAAGAAATTGCTCTATAACTGGGTGCCTGCCATCCTTAATATTAATTTCTAGCCCATCTACAATTTTAGGTTTGCAATAATGATTTGAAATTGAAGCTTGAGCTAGTCCATGAATTACATCAAGATATGCAATACATTTTGCATTGTGAACTACTTTATCAATCATTGGCAAAAGATCTTCAATAAGCTTAGAAAAAATTTGCTGCTCTAGAATTAATATTTTTTCTTCGGCACCTAAAATTTTTTCTTCATAAACTTTTAATTCCTCAGTAACGTATCGCTCTGCAGATGTTAATGTTTGTTTTCTAATCCAATCTTCAGGTACTTTATCTTTGTGAGTATTTCTAACTTCTATGAAATAACCAAAGACGTTATTAAAAGCAATTTTCAAACTAGAGATTCCTGTTTTTTCTATCTCTCTTTTTTGAATTTTTAATAACACAGATTTAGCATCAGAAAGTAAATTTCTTAGGTCATCAAGTTCTTTATGAAATCCTTCTTTGACAACTTGCCCCTTTCCAATAGCTATTGGAGCATCTTCAAAAAGTATTTGCTCGATAGCTTCAATTGTCTTAGAATTATCTTTTAAGTTATTTGCCCAACTATTTAATTGTTTGTGGTTTTGAGAAAGTAATTCGTCCTTTACTGGTATTATTGATTTTAATGATTTTTTTAATTGGTTAAGTTCTCTTGGAGATGTTTTTAAGACCGCAAGTCTTGAAGTCATTCTTTCTAAATCTCCAATTTCTTGAAATTGAGCTTTTACGAAATCAAAAGCCTCAGTATTATTTATGAAAAATTCCACAACATCTTGTCTGTTTTGAATTTTTTTAGCGGTAATTAAAGGAAATAACAGCCATTTTTTTAAAAGTCTACCACCCATTGCGGTAGAAGTTTTGTCTAAAACCTCCACCAAAGTATGTCCATTATAATTTGTAGAATGTATTAATTCTAAATTAGAGACTGTAAAGTCATCCATCCAAAGGTGGTTGTCTTTATCAATTCGCTGTATGCTAGAAACGTGACTTGTATGGTGATGTTCAGCAGTTGAAATATAATGAAGAATTGCACCAGCGGCAACAATGGCTAAATCCAGATTTGAAATTCCAAAACCTTTTAAAGATTTTGTTCCAAATTGATTATTTAATTTTTCTAAAGCAAAATCTTTTTCAAATACCCAATCATCTAATTTAAATTTAGATGCTTTAGATTTAAAATTTTCTTGAAAAAACAAATTTTTATTCTTTGAATATAAAATTTCTGAGGGAGCAAAATCATTTACTAATTTTGATATATAACTAATATCTCCCTCTCCAACATAAAACTCGCCTGTCGAAATGTCTAAAAATGCGATTCCAGCTTTATTTTTTGCAAAACTTATTGCAGACAGGAAATTATTTCCTTTGCTTTCTAATAGTTGATCAGTTAAAGCAATTCCAGGTGTCACTAACTCTGTAACGCCTCTTTTTACAATTTTTTTTTCTTTTGAAGCTTGTTCTAATTGATCGCAAACTGCTACTCTGTGACCTGATTTAACAAGTTTAGGTAAATAGTTACCAATGGAATGATGCGGAAAACCAGCCAATTCGATTTTAGAAGATCCATTATTTCTTGCTGTGAGTGTAATTCCTAAAATTCCAGCAGCTGTAATAGCGTCTTTTCCAAAAGTTTCATAAAAGTCCCCTACTCTAAATAATAATAAAGCATCAGGATGTTTAGCTTTGATTGAATTGTATTGTTTCATCAAAGGGGTTTCAGATTTTGGCTTTACTTTTGACATTTGGTCTTTCTGTAGGTTCTAGATATGTTTGTAAAAATAAACTAAATGAACACTTTATCAAATTAACATTTAATGAATAAAAAATTAAAATTAGAGGAATTAAATAGATTATCGGTAACACAATTTAAGCAATCTGAAAAAGATCCAATAATAGTTGTATTGGATAATATAAGAAGTCTCAATAATATTGGTTCAATTTTTAGAACCTGTGATGCAATAGGGACAAAAAAAATTTATTTATGTGGCATAACTGCTCAACCTCCACATAGAGAAATTAGAAAAACTGCTATTGGTGCTTCAGAAAGTGTAGATTGGGAGCACCAACAAAATGCTTCAGATGTTGTATCTAAATATAGAAAATTAAATTATTCAATAGTTAGTGTAGAACAAACTTCAAAATCTGTTTCTTTAGAAAATTTTTGTTTTAAAAAAAAGACCGTTCTTATTTTTGGAAATGAAGTAGATGGTGTTAGTCAAAAACTAATAGATTTAAGCGACTTAAGCCTTGAAATTCCACAGTGGGGCACCAAACATTCTATGAATATTTCAGTCTGTGTAGGAATAGTTCTTTGGAATTTAAAAATTAGTTATTTAAAATAAATAATAGTATTAACTTTATATTTTAAATAATTAAAAGCCAAAAAAAATTGAAAAAAACCATTACCATAACCATACTTTTTTTAATTATTCCCTTTTTTTCCAATTCTCAGTTTTACAATAAAAGTTTTTTTAAATCCCAAAGGCAGGAAATAAGCTTTGGCATTGGAGGATCTAGTTGCCTTACCGATCTAGGAGGAGGCAGTAGTGAGGCTAAAGCATTTTTATTAGATATGGATATTCAATCAACAAGTTTTGTAACCAACTTTTCTTATTTATACTATTTAAGAAATAATATCTCTTTGAGAGCATCCTTAGCTTATGCTAAAGTCTCAGGAGACGATGCCTTATCAGGTGATCTATACCGAAAAAATAGAGCTCTAAATTTTAATACTACAGTAGTTGAACTAAGTTCATTAGTTGAGTATACTTTAATCAAAGAAAAATCTGGCAATAAATTTGGATTAAAAAACAGCAGTGGAATTTTCGGAGCATTAAAAAACCCAATACAATTTGGAGTTTACCTTTTTACTGGAATTGGGGCTTTTTATTACGATCCTTGGGGAGCTAATAATTTTCTAAACAGTAATGGTGATATTGTTGGGGATGGCAAAAAATATAGGCTTAGAGAACTACATACTGAGGGTCAAGGATTTGATGGTGGCCCAGAAAAATTTAGCGAAAAAAAGGGTTCTACTTATAAAAAATTTGCTATTTGCATACCTTTTGGATTTGGAATTAAAAAGTCTTTTAGTAATACTTTTGGGATTAACCTAGAGGCCAGTTACAGGTTTACAAATACTGATTATTTAGATGATGTTAGTACTAATTATTACGATAGAGATAAATTAAAAACTGAAATGACTAATTTATATAATGAAGATCTAGGAAATAATGCCTATGTAATGTCTGGTACTCAAACTGGTAATGGGACTAACCCTGGAGATCAAAGAGGAAATCCAAAATCTGATGATAGCTATATGTTTTTAACGATTTCCGTTTACAAAAAATTAACTAAGTCACAAAACTATTTTAAATCTAGGGGTGCTAGTACAACAAGAAAGTTAAGGTCTTCTTTCTAAATTTTATTTGAAATGTTTTTTTGTAAAACCCTCATGATTGATTAACTTTTTTTATATTATGGAATTAAATTTAATTCACTATGCCTAGATACCATAAATTAGGTTCTTTTCCTCATAAGCGTCATACTGTTTTTAAAAATGGTGGGGAGAAATTGCACTACGAACAACTTTTTGGAACTATTGGATTTGAGGGAATGTCTTCACTATTATATCATATTCATCCCCCAACTCAAGTGAAATCAATTGAAAAAAAAATAGATGTTTCTCCGAAAATAGCAGTTAAAAACAACATGCAAATGCGGGGGTTTAAAGGGTTTAATATTAATGAAAAGTTAGACTTTTTAAAATCTAGAGTTCCTGTTTTAACAAACTCAGATGTTACTTTGCACTTATCTAATCCAATAAATTCCAAAGCGGATTATTTTTATAAAAATGTGGATGCAGATGAAGTTATCTTTGTTCATAAAGGAACTGGAGCTTTAAGAACTCCAATGGGTAAAATTGAATTTAAATCAGGAGATTATTTAGTTATTCCCAGAGGAATGATTTACAAGATGGATTTTAATAATGATGAAAATAGACATTTTATAATTGAGTCCAACCATCCAGTTTATACTCCAAAAAAATACAGGAATTGGTTTGGACAATTATTGGAACATTCTCCATACTGCGAAAGAGATCTTAGAGTTCCTAGTGAATTAGAAACATATGATGAAAAAGGAGATTTTTTAATTAAAATTAAAAAAGAAGGTTTTTTATACGATTATATTTATGGCTCTCATCCTTTTGATGTAGTTGGTTGGGATGGATATAATTATCCATATGCATTTTCAATACATGATTTTGAACCAATTACAGGTAGAGTACATCAGCCACCACCTGTTCACCAGACATTTGAAACTCCAGCATTTGTTATATGTTCATTTTGCCCAAGACTATACGATTATCATCCAGAATCAATTCCAGCTCCATATAATCACAGTAACATTGACTCAGATGAAGTGCTATATTATGTAGATGGTGATTTTATGAGTAGAAATGATGTTGAGATTGGACAAATAACTTTACATCCGTCTGGAATTCCTCATGGCCCTCATCCTGGGGCATATGAGAGAAGTATTGGGAAAAAATCTACTGAAGAATTAGCTGTAATGGTAGATACATTTAAACCTCTTAAGTTAACCGAACAAGCAATGAATATTGAAATTAAAGAATATTATAAATCTTGGATGCATTAGTTATTTAAATATTGATGAAAAAAGAATTGAAAAATACAGAAGATGGAATAGAAAAAATATTCAAGAACGCAAAAGATTTTCTTCCTCTTTTAGGAACTGACCACATAGAATTTTATGTAGGGAATGCAAAACAAGCAGCTCATTTCTATAAAACTGCGTTCGGATTTCAATCACTTGCCTATGCTGGTTTAGAAACTGGATTAAAAGATCGTGTTTCATATGTTTTAAAACAAGATAAAATAAGAATTGTACTAACTACTGCGCTAAATAGTGAATCAGAAATTGGGGAGCACGTTAAAAAACATGGAGACGGAGTTAAAGTTATTGCTCTTTGGGTAGATGATGCCAAAAAATCATATGAAGAAACTATCAAAAGAGGAGCAGTATCCTATTTAAAGCCAACTCTTGAAAGTGATGAGTTTGGAAAAGTTGTTAAATCTGGCATCTATACATATGGAGAAACTGTTCACTTATTTATTGAACGAAAAAACTACAATGGTCATTTTCTTCCTGGTTTTGTCAAATGGGATTCTGATTACAACTCCAAAAGCGTTGGTCTAAAATATATAGATCATATGGTGGGAAATGTAGGTTGGGGAGAAATGAATACTTGGGTAAAATGGTATGAAGAAGTTATGGGGTTTGTGAATTTTCTATCCTTTGATGACAAGCAAATCCATACTGATTATTCAGCTTTAATGAGTAAGGTAATGAGTAATGGTAATGGAAGAATAAAATTTCCTCTAAATGAGCCTGCAAAAGGTAAAAAAAGATCTCAAATTGAAGAATATTTAGATTTTTACGAGAGCCCTGGAGTACAACATATTGCAATTGCTACTGATGATATCGTAAAAACAGTTAAAGAGTTGAAGGAAAGAGGTGTTGAGTTTTTATCTGCTCCACCAAAAGAATACTACAAAGATATTCCAAATAGGCTTGGAAGTCATATGGAGATAATGAATGAAGACATTGATGAGTTAGAAAAATTAGCAATTTTAGTGGACGCTGATGAAGATGGATATCTATTACAAATTTTTACAAAAACACTGGAAGATAGGCCAACCTTATTTTTTGAAATTATTCAAAGAATGGGAGCTAAAGGGTTTGGCGCAGGAAACTTTAAAGCATTGTTTGAATCCATTGAAAGAGAACAACAAAATAGAGGAACACTATAAATTATATGAGTAAAAAACTAAATAATGATACTTTGAAAGCGCTTTCTGAAAAGGGACTTAATACTGATGTTTTCATGGAAGGTATCCAAAGCGCTAAGCCTCTTACTTATTGGGATTATATTCAGCCAGAAGCATTAATAAATCTTCAAGTTCAAAGAACTGATCTTCCAGATGAGATGGTTTTTATTGTTTATCACCAAATCAATGAACTACTTTTCAAAATGATTCTATGGGAAATTGAACAGGTTGCTTTTCGAAAAGATTTAAAAGCAAAGTTTTTTTCTGAAAGATTAGGTAGAATAAGTGGTTACTTTGATATGCTTTGTAGTTCATTTAGAATTATGAAAGATGGAATGGAATTAAAGCAGTATATGAAGTTTAGAAAAACTTTAGCTCCTGCAAGTGGATTTCAAAGTGCACAATATAGAATGATAGAATTTGCTAGTACTGATCTTATAAATTTAATTGACTACCGGTTCAGGAAAACGATAAATCGAAATACTCCATTTAAACATGCTTTTGAACATTTATACTGGCAAGCTGCAGGAAAAAATCATGAAACAGGTGAGAAAACCACAATGATTAATCTGTTTGAAAAAAAATATTTGAGCGTATTTATTGATTTCATGAAAAAATATAACAATAAAAACCTTTGGTGTATTTTTGAAAATCTTCCAACAAAGGAAAAAAATAATGTAGAGCTACTTAACTCTATGAGGCATTTTGACCATACGGTAAATGTTAAATGGGTAATGGAGCACTATAAGACCGCATCAAAATATTTAGATGGAGCACAAAAAGCAGAAAAAGCAACAGGAGGAAGTGATTGGAAGAAATATATGCACCCTAAGTACCAAAAAAGAACTTTTTTTCCTAAATTATGGACAACAGAGGAAATTAAAAATTGGGGTGAACAAAACTTAGAAGGTTACAAAATACTTAGTAATTTTAAAGAATTAGAAATTTGAATTATGGAAGATGAAATTAAATTAAAAGAATTTCAGCAAAAAATTGATGCTAATATTAAAATTGAACCTAAAGATTGGATGCCAGAAAAATATAGGCAAACTTTAATACGTCAAATTTCTCAACATGCTCATTCGGAAATAATTGGAATGCAGCCTGAAGGGAATTGGTTGACAAGAGCTCCTAGTCTAAGAAGTAAAAAAATATTGATGGCTAAAATTCAGGATGAAGCTGGTCACGGCCTTTATCTTTACTGTGCGGCAGAAACATTAGGAGTTAAAAGAGAGCAATTTTTACAGTGGCTTCATGAGGGAAAAGCGAAGTATTCTAGTGTTTTTAATTACCCTACATTAACATGGGCAGATATGGGAGCTGTTGGTTGGCTAGTAGATGGAGCCGCTATTGTAAATCAAGTTTCTTTGCAGGGAACTTCTTATGGACCATACGCTAGAGCTATGGTGAAAATATGTATGGAAGAAAGCTTTCACCAAAGGCAGGGTTTTGAGATAATGGTTGAATTAGCAAAAGGAACTAAGGAACAAAAACAAATGGCACAAGATGCTTTGAATAGGTGGTGGTGGCCGTCTATTATGATGTTTGGACCACATGATTCTGAAAGTGCTCATTCAAACCAATCTTTAAAATGGAAGATTAAAAGAGCATCTAATGATGAGCTAAGACAGAGTTACATAGATAAAACCATTGAACAAGGTCATCATTTAGGACTAACTTTTCCTGACCCAAATCTTAAATTTAATGAAACAACTAAACATTATGACTACTCTCCTATTGATTGGGACGAATTTTGGAATGTTGTTAAAGGTAATGGTGCGGGGAATAAACTTAGATTAAAACATCATATAAAAGCGCATGAAGATGGGAAATGGGTCAGAGAAGCTGCAAAATCTTATGCACAAAAACAAAATTTAATTCGAAAATCAGCTTAATATGGATAATGATGACCAAGGTATTTTATGGGAAGTTTTTATTCAAGTAAAGGCTGGAAGACCATATAAACATATTGGGAGTTTACATGCTTATGATAAAGTAATGGCAATGCAGTCAGCTAGAGATCTTTATACAAGAAGAAGTGAAGGGAATGGTATTTGGATTGTAAAAGCAGATGATATAGTTTCTTCAGAATCAAGTGATGGAGAAGCTTTTTTTGACCCTTCAAATGATAAAGTTTACAGACATCCCACTTTTTATAAAATTCCAGACGGGGTAAAGCATATTTGATGAGAAATGAACTTATAGATTATTGCTTAAGAATTGGTGACTCCTCACTTATATTAAGCCATAGAATTGCTGAGTATTGTAGTAAAGCTCCATTATTAGAAGAAGATTTAGCAATTACTAATGTCGGCTTAGATTTACTTGGACAGGCAGAAAACTTCTTGACTTATGCTGCAGAAATTAAAGGTAATACCAATGCGGATAATCTTACTTTTAAAAGGAGAGAGCAAGATTTCAGATGTTTACATTTAGTTCAAACTCCTAATACAGATTTTGCATTTATTCTAGCTAGACAATTTCTTATTGATGTCTATCATAAACTATTATTTAGTAAACTAGTAAAGAGTGAAGACTTAACCATCTCTGGAATTTCAAAAAAAGCTATTAAAGAAATCAATTATCATTTTCAAAGAAGTAGTGATTGGATTAAAAGACTTGGACTTGGAACTGAAGAAAGTAATAAACGTTTACAGAATGCAATTAATGTACTTTGGATGTATACTGATGAGCTTTTTATTGACAATGAAACGGATCTAATTATGTCTAAGAATAATATTGGACCTTTAAGTAGTAGTCTTAAAATAGAGTGGACTAAGATTGTTAACTCTGCGCTTAATTCTTCTGAAATTACAACACCAGAGAGTGATGTCTATTCTTTAAGGTATGGTAAAGATGGATTTCATACAGAGTATCTAGGATATATCTTAGCTGAAATGCAACATTTGCCCTTGCTTTACCCGGATGCAAAATGGTAAACTTCTCAGTTGCTTGATAATTAGTTTAATTAATTATAACATCATTAAGCTCTTTGATACGGTCTTCAATTATAAAATTATTAAAAACACGTTTTTTACTAGCTTCTCCCATTTCTTGGATTAAACTTGAGTCATTTGCCAATGTCAAAACATGATTTGCAAATTTACTTGTGTCGGGAAATGGAGCCAAAAATCCCGTCTCTTTATCCTTAATAATTTCAGGATTACTTGAAATATCAAAACATACAACTGGGACTTTTCTAGCCATTGCTTCTACTAAAACGAATCCAAATCCCTCCCATTCTGATGTTAAAAGGAAAACATCAATGGAATTCATAAATGCATTCATATCATCTATAAAACCAAGCATAATGATCTCTTCATTGAGTCCATTTTCTATAATCAATTGCTTTAGTTCAGATTCCATTTCTCCTGTACCCGCAATAAATAAAGTAAATTCTAAATTTTTATTTTTAAGTTTTTTTGCAATATCAATCAAGTACTTTTGACCCTTTTGAGTAGTTAGTCGACCCGCATTTCCAAGAATTATTCCCTTACTATTTTCTATGACTTCTTTCAACTTGGCATCATTTGATGATATTATTTTTGAAACATCAATGCCATGGTAAATGGTGTATAACTTCTCTTTAGAAATAACTGAACTTAAATTCTTCAAAATCATTCTTTTGGTCTCTTCTGAATTAGCTATTATATGTGTAAAGCAAAATTTAAATAAGTAACGATTAACAATATTTGATTTAATAGGTGCTGCAAGTCCTCTTAGGTATACAATATTTTTTACGCCAGCAAATCTTGCTGCAATTCCCGCTAATTTAGAATCCTGAGAGGAAGAAAAAATGACAGTATCAATATTATTATTTTTAAAGAATCTTATACATTTAAAAAGCTTAAAAGGGTTAAAAAAAGAAAGGTTAAAAACCTTTAATGAGAAAACATCTAAACCATAGGATTGTGATTTTTTGTAAAGTGGAGCTTGAGCATTTGAGCAAATAATAATTTCATGGCCAAGCTTTTTAAATTCCAGAGCAGTTTCAAGATGAAGCTTTTCGCCTCCTCCCCAAAAAACAATAGTATTAAAAAAACAAATCTTATTCATTTAGAGCTGAATTTAATTAGAATTAGATTTTTTTAAGTGTTTAATTTTTAAACTTCTAACGAATACAGACATACTAGAAAGAATACATAAAATGAAACCGGTGAGTCCATCAAGAAACCCCAATTTGAAAAAATAATCTCTTGTAAATCTAAAAATAGGTTTAATGACAAAATGATAAAAATTTGGATTTTCTCCTTTTAAAAATCTTTCGTTTGCACTCCATGTAGTGTATCGATCCCATTTTTCTAAATAGTGATTGATGTCTTTAAATGTAAAGTGAGTCATTTTTGTTTTTAAAACACCAACTTTTCCGTTGCAAATAATTTCTTCATGGACATTTTTATCTTCATATCTACAACAATCCCTTTTAAATAACCTAATAACTTTATCTCCTTGCCAACCAGAAAATCTTATTTTTCTCCCCATAAAATGGTTTTGTCTTCTAATCCAGAATGCATTAAATGACGATTCTTTATTGAGAATATTAATTATTTCTGTTTTCAAATCATAAGGAATTCTTTCATCGGCATCAATTAAAATTATCCAATCATTTTTAGCCTGTGGAATGGCCCAGTTTTTTTGAGAGGCAGGATAGTTATACGCACGCTGAATCACTTTTGCACCTTTTTTTTTTGCTATTTCAATAGTGGAGTCTGTACTGAAAGAGTCTACGACCAAAATCTCATCAGCCCATGAGACTGAATCAATAGCATCAGAAATATTATGCTCTTCGTTAAATGTTGGGATTAAGGCTGATATCTTCTGCTTCATTCCGATCTTAATTTTGAACAAAGGTATCATTTTATAATTTTGATTTTTATCTAAATTATAATTTATAAAATTGAAAATAAGTAGCTTTAATGTTACTGAAATATAAAAAACTATTTACTTATTAGGAGTTGGGAATGCTTTCTATAAAACCATTATAATAACTTTATATAGCTTATAGAATCTAATAATATGAAAATTAATAAATTAGAATTATCATTCTATTTAATCAAAAAACCTTTTTATTACTAAATAAATTAATTTTGGGAATAGCATTTAAAATAAAACAGGATAAAATATGAAGTATAACTTAAGTGAAATAACAGAACTTATAAAAAATAGAAGAACAATTTATCCTAAATTTTACAGCTCTAGAAAAGTTCATAAAGAGATTATAGAGCACTTAATAAGAAATGCTACATGGGCTCCAACACATGGCAATACTCAGCCTTGGCGATTCAAAGTTTACAGAGAAGAAAGTAGAAAAGAATTGAGTGTAAAACTTGGAGATTTATATAAGGAATTAACACCAGAGAATTTATTTAAGGATGAAAAACTAAAAAAAATAATAGCAAGACCTTTTTTATCATCTGTTGCAATAGTTATCTGTATGAAAAGAGGAGATAATGAAAAGATCCCTGAGATTGAAGAAGTTCAAGCAGTAGCTTGTGCAGTTCAAAACATGTGTCTTACTGCTACAGCATATGGACTAGGTTCGTTTTGGTCTTCCCCAAAAATTATTTACAGTGATCAAATGAAATCATACTTAAAATTAAAAAGTGAAGATAAATGTTTAGGAATATTATACCTTGGTTATCCTACCATAGACTGGCCCAAAGGTCAAAGAAAACCTATTGAATATTTAACCGAGTGGAATGACTAAATTTAAATTTTATGGATGATATGGATGAAGGGCTGATCAAACTAGCTAATCATAAAGATCATCCTACAAACAAAGCTTATAAAGTTTATTTTTTTTACAAAAGGTTTCAATCCGATTATTTCAAAGATTTACTTATAAAAGATAAAGTGTTTTTTGAATACGCAGAGGAGCCCAATAAAAGAGGAACTATATTCTTATTTGGTGTTCGAAAAACTGATAATCAAAAAGTACTTAACCTTAACTACGTGACACTTGGGAAATTTAGATCACCTTTTATTACTCAAAAATGGGGCCAATATGCGGTTATAATAATTAGTATTATAATTATAATTTTTTCATTGATTTCATTTTATATGAATAAATAAAATTTTGAGCAAAATAATTTTTAACATATTATTATTTTTATTGCTTGTTAATAATGTTGTTGGTCAAAAAAACAGTTTAAAAAATCAAAAAGTTGGATTTTTACTTGGTGCATTAACAACGGTTAATTATTTTGGAATTGGATCAGTAGAAGAGCAAGAAGAAAATTCATTTTTAGCAGTTAGTAACAAAACTGGATATCAATTTGGAATGTTGTTAAAATCTGAATTTAATAAAAAAATAAGTTTAGAAACAGGAATACTTTTTTGTCGTAGAAACTTTCAAATAAATGGATCTACCTTAAATCAACCTGACATTTTGAAAGATAATAGTGATTTTGGATTTATTAACTATTCTTTTCCTGTTAAGGCCTTAGTTTATGTGCAGCTAAGTAAGGATTTATACATACGAAACTCTATTGGTTTTAATTTAGATTTTTATGCTTCTGCGGTGGCTAGTAAAGGAAAGAATTTTTATATTGACCATTACTCAGAAAGAGCTAGATGGATAAATGGATCAATAAGTGGGAATCTTGGAATTGAAAAAAGAAATAATAAAATAGGAGATTTTTATTTAGGTGGAGAAGTAAATATTTCAGTTAGTTCAATTGCGGTGACAAGATTAAAATTTTATTACGATGGACTACTATATGACAGCTATGAACCTATATTCTTAAGAGGTAATTATTTTGGGATTAAATTTAAATATTATCTGCCAAAAGAAATGGAAGAAAAGAAAGTTGACTAGCTCTTTCTTTCAACCTCAACTTCTTCAAATGCTTCTACTATATCGCCTGTTCTGATATCATTAAACTTATCAATATTAAGTCCACATTCATAACCATGCTGAACTTCTTTTACATCATCTTTAAATCTTTTTAGAGAGCCTAGTTTACCAGAATATATAACGATTCCCTCTCTTATGATTCGAACTTGATGATTTCTTTTAATTTTTCCTTCAGTTACATAACAACCTGCAATAGTTCCGAATTTTGTAATCTTAAATGTTTCTCTTATTTCTGCAGTAGCAACAATTTCTTCTTTAAACTTAGGCGATAACATGCCCTCCATTGCCTCTTTTATTTCTTCTATAGCTTTATAAATAATTGAATAAAGTCTAATGTCTATTTCTTCTTTTTCTGCAAGTTTTCTTGCTCCCGCAGAAGGTCTTACCTGAAACCCAATAACGATAGCATCAGAAGCAGAAGCTAGAAGAATATCTGATTCCGTAATTTGTCCAACTGCTTTGTGAATGACATTAATTTGAACAGATTCTAAAGAAAGTTTCAAAAGTGAATCTGAAAGTGCTTCTATAGAGCCATCAACATCCCCTTTTACAATTACATTTAGTTCTTGAAAATCTCCAAGAGCAATTCTTCTTCCAATTTCATCAAGAGTAATATGTTTTGTAGTTCTAAGTCCTTGTTCACGTTGTAATTGCTGTCTTTTTGTTGCTATTTGCTTAATTTCTCTCTCATCATCAAGAATATTAAATATATCACCAGCACTAGCTGCACCATTCATACCAAGAACAGAAACAGGTCTTGATGGACCAGCCTCTTCAACTAATTGGCCACTTTCATCATGCATTGCTTTTATTTTACCAAATTCTTTTCCTGCAATTAAAGTATCTCCAATTCTCATTGTTCCATATTGAACTAATAAAGTAGTAACATATCCTCTACCTTTATCTAGAGATGCTTCAATAACAGTACCTTTAGCATTTGTGTTTGGGTCAGCTTTTAATTCAAGTAATTCAGATTCTAAAAGTACTTTTTCTAACAATTCGTCAATACCAGTTCCATCTTTTGCTGAAATCTCTTGGCATTGATATTTTCCTCCCCAGTCCTCAACTAAAATATTCATAGCTGAAAGTTCTTCTTTGATTTTATCTGGATTTGCAGTGTCTCTATCACACTTGTTAAGTGCAAAAACCATAGGAACTCCTGCAGCTTGAGAATGATTTATTGCTTCTTTTGTTTGAGGCATTACCCTGTCATCTGCAGCTATAATAATTATAGAAACATCAGTTACTTGAGCTCCTCTTGCTCTCATTGCTGTAAATGCTTCATGACCAGGTGTATCCAAAAATGTAATTAGTTTATCATTTCTTTTTACTGAATATGCTCCAATATGTTGAGTGATTCCACCTGCTTCACCAGCAGTTACATTTTCACTTCTTATATAATCTAATAAGGATGTTTTACCATGATCAACATGACCCATAACTGTAACAATAGGTGGCCGATCAATCATTTGATCTGGATTTTGAGTATCCTCCACTACAGATGCAGTTACGTCAGCACTGACAAATTCCACAGTGAAACCAAACTCTTCAGCTACCATAGTTAGAGTTTCTGCATCAAGCCTTTGATTAATTGAAGCAAATACTCCAATTGACATTAAAGTTCCAATAATATCATTGGGAGACTTATTCATCATAGATGCTAATTCCGAAACAGTTACAAATTCTGTTAGTTTTAATACACTTTTTTCTTGTTCAGCTCTTATAACTTCTTCCTCGATTTTTTCTGAAACAGCTTGTCTTTTTTCTCTCCTTAATTTAGAAGATTTAGATTTTCCTTTATTACTCAGTCTTGCAAGTGTTTCTTTGATCTCTTTTTGTATTTCTTCCGGCGACGCCTCTGTTTTTTGAGGGGTTCTTGTTGGTCTCTTTTGATCTTTAAATGCTTTTTTACCTGCTTTTTCTACATTTACTTTTTTAATTCTTTTTCGTTTTCTTTTAGAAGCTTCTAAGTCAATTGAAGCCTGGGATTTTACATGTGGTTTAGGCAACTCAATTTTCCCGAGAACTGTTGGCCCGGAGAGTTTCTTGACATTCGCCTTGATGGTCTCTGACTTAGGCTCTTTCTCTTGTGGAGTTTCTAACTTCGGCTCTTTAACTTTTTTACTGGATTCCGGTGCCTTTTCTACTTTAACTTCTTTACTGGATTCCGGTGCCTTTTCTACTTTAACTTCGTCTTTATTAGTTTTCGATGTTTTCTCTTTAGGGGTTAAATCAATTTTACCAAGGACAGATGGTCCAGAGAGTTTATCAGCTTTTACTACTATTTTATCAATTTGTTTTTTGGGTTCTTCTTTATTTATAGAAATTACCTTTCTTTCGGGTTGATCAATTACAACATTATCAGCTTTTTCTTTTTCAAATTTTTCTTTTTGAAATTCTTGAAGTAATATCAAATACAAATCTTCGCCAATTTTGGTATTAGGATTTGAACTGATTTCTTTACCTTGAGAAGCTAAGTATTCTACTATGGTAGAAATACCAACATTTAATTCCCTTGCAACTTTACTTAGCCTTTTTAATATTGCCATAATAATTTAACTTTCAATTTGATTCTATTTGTCAAACTCAGAACTTAAGATTTTAATTATTTCGTCAATTGTTTCAACTTCTAAATCTGTTCTTTTTACTAATTCAATTTTGCCAATTTCTAAAACACTTTTAGCAGAATCACAACCAATAGCCTTTAGTTCATCAATAATCCAATTGTCGATCTCATCTGAAAACTCATCTAAATCAACATCATCAATATCTTCAGCACCCTCACGATAAACATCTATCTCAAGACCCGTTAGTCTAGATGCTAATTTGATATTATGACCACCTTTACCAATTGCTTTGGAAACTTCATCTGGTTTTAAAAATACTTCTACTCTAGATTCCTCTTCATTGATGGTCATATTAGTAATTTTTGCAGGATTTAAAGCCCTTTGAATTAGAAGCTGCATATTAGTAGTCCAAGGAATAACATCTATATTTTCATTTCTAAGTTCTCGAACAATACCATGTATTCTAGACCCATTCATTCCCACACAGGCACCTACAGGATCAATTCTGTCATCATAAGATTCTACTGCAACTTTAGCTCTTTCACCTGGATTTCTAACAATTTTTTTAATCGTAATAAGGCCATCGAATACTTCTGGAACTTCTTGTTCAAATAGTCTTGCTAAAAACTCAGGAGCAGTTCTAGATAGAATAATAACAGGATTATTATTTCTTAAATCTACTTTTGAAACCACAGCTCTGGTAGTGTCTCCTTTCCTAAAATAATCGGAAGGAATTTGTTCGGATTTTGGTAGAATTAATTCATTACCATCATCATCTAAAATAAGAATTTCTCTTTTCCATATTTGATAAACTTCTCCGTTTACTATATCTCCAACTCTTTCCTTATACTTTTGATAAATACTGTCTTTTTCAAGCTCCATAACTTTAGAAGCTAGATTTTGACGCAATGATAAAATATTCCTTCTTCCGAAATCTTCAACTTTTACTTCCTGTGAAACTTCTTCTCCTATTTCGAAATCTGGCTCAATTTTAAGAGCTTCTGAATATTTGATCTGAGTACCTTCATCTTCAAATTCTTCATCTTTTACAATTTCTCTATTCAACCAAATTTCTAAATCCCCTTTGTCAGGATTGATAATGACATCAACATTATCATCAGATCCATATTTTCTTTTTAATGTAGAACGGAAGACATCTTCTACAATTCTCATCATGGTGACTCTATCAATATTCTTTAATTCTTTAAATTCTGAAAATGAGTCTATTAGTTCTATTGCATTCATAGGGTTTAATTAAAAGGATATAATTAATTTAGTTTCTCTTATATCGCTCATCAATAGTTGATGAACTGTTTCTATTGTTTCTTTCTTCTTTGTAGCCTTGTTTTTTTCAATTGTAATTTCTTTAATAGATAACTGATTTTCAGTAACAATCATTAGCTCTCCTGAAAGCACTTTTTGATTTTCTAGAGTTACTGAAACTTGTTTTCCGATATTTTTTAAAAACTGTTCATGAACCATAAAAGGTTGATCTATTCCTGGTGAAGAGACCTGTAATTCAAAATCTTCAACTTCTCTATCAAGATTATGCTCTATGTTTCTACTTACGCTAACACAGTCTTTAACACTTACTCCACCTTTTAAATTATCTATTTTAACGCTGATAGCGTTTTTAGAAGAAATCATTACATCTACTAAATAATTCCCATTATCAAGTTCGTTAATTCTTTCTTGGGCTAATCTCGTAATTTCTTTTTTTGTTATCATTCCTAGAAAAAAAAGAGAGGACTTCCGTCCCCTCTTGTTATTATCGTTCTATTTAAATGTAAAAGTAAGATAATTTAAGGTGCATTACAAGTAAAACGTAAAAAAACTATGTTCTTAAATGATTTCTTTGAAAATAATGTTGCACACAATAAAATTTTCATTGATTAAAGGCATTGGTTTAATTTCTAAAAGAAAACTCATTGAACAAGAAGGGTCTTCAGAAATGGCGTTTTTAAAACTAAAGTCTGAACTCTTAAAAACCTGTTCTAAAAAAAGTCTTGGAATCTTAAACCAAATGAATTCAACATCACTTTCTCAACAGGCTTTAGACATAGTAGAGGATTGTGAAAAAAATCATATTCAGATTATACCATATTGGCATGACTATTTCCCGGAAAATTTAAATTATTGTGTTGACGCACCCTTAATTATTTATATAAAAGGCAACAAGAATCCTAATGATTATCAATTAATATCGCTAGTAGGAACTAGAAATTGCTCAGAATACGGGCTTAAAGAATGTGAGAAAATACTTGAGTTCTTAAAGCCCTATCGTGTAGGAATTGTGAGTGGATTAGCTTATGGAATTGATATTTTTGCCCATAAACTATCAAATAAATTTAATATTGCAAACTATGCTGTATTAGGAAGTGGTTTAAATAAGGTATATCCTAAAAATCATATTAATGAAAGCTATCTTATAGAAAAAAATGGAATGATTATTTCAGAATATCTTCCCAGTACTTCACCATTAAGTTATAATTTTCCAAAAAGAAATAGAATTATTGCCGGGATGAGTAAATGCACAATTGTTGTTGAATCTAGAATAAAAGGAGGAGCAATGATAACTGCAAGACTGGCAAATGAATACAACAGAGAGGTATTTGCTGTCCCAGGAAATAACCAACAAGTAAATTCGTCCGGAACAAATTTATTGATTCAAAACCTCCAAGCAAACATTCTAAATAATCCAGAACAGATTTTAGAATTATTAAATATTGATAAGAAAATTAATAGTAATATCAATTATCAAAAACAAAAACTTAATATTGAAGAACAAATAGTTTATGACATAATTTTTAATAATAAAGAATTATCAACAAATGAAATTCAATTAAAAAGCGGAATTAAAACATCTATTCTAAATGCCTTATTAATAAATTTGGAAATAAAACAGTATATAAACCTGAAATTTGGCAACTTTTACGAAATTAAATTTTAATGCTATTTTGGAATTATTAGATTAGTGGTAATGAATATTTCAAATTTTATTTCTAAAAGATATTTGTTTTCTAAAAAATCTAGAAATGTTATTAATTTGATTTCTTTATTCTCACTAACTGGTTTATTAGTAAGTGCAGCATCATTAATTGTGATTTTAAGTGGGTTTAATGGAATTCAAAAATATGTAGAAGACGTCTATGAAAAGTTTTCTGCCTCCATTTATGTTTACCCAAAAACAGGAAAATTGATTAATCAAACTGATTCTATTTTTTTTTACTTAAATAACCAAAAACAAATTAAATATTTCAGTAAAGTTATTGAGCAAACTGCATTGTTGAAATTTGAAAACAGATGGGTTACTTCAAGAATAAAAGGAGTAGATTCTAATACCTATAACTTAAAAAATTGGTCTTCAAATTTATTGGAAGGTAATGGGGAACTATATACTAAAACACAACCTAAAATCTTATTAGGTTATGGAATTCAAAACGAATTACAAGTCCCTTACAACAAAGATTCCCCAAACGAAATTAAAATTTTTAGCATATCAAAAACAAAAAAAATTTCTATTCAAAATAGAAGTTCTTTGAATAAAAAGAACTTAATCTTTGGTGGTACTTACACCATAAACCCAGAACTAGACTTCTCATCTGCAATTATAGACTACTCTGTTGCCAACAAAGTTTTTGAAATGAAAAATGGTGCTAATTATCTGGAAATTTTTTTAAAAAACAAAAAAGATATTTTTAATATTAAATATGAATTAGCCGCTAATAATAAAAAACTTTTATTCAAAACACATAGAGAAAACAATCAGCTTATTTATGCTGCTAGTGATGCTGAAAAGTGGATTGTTTTGGCAGTTCTTATTTTTGTTCTTACACTCTCTTCATTCACTGTTGTTGCCTCGATAACCATGTTGATTATTGATAAAAAGAAAGATATTAAAAGTTTAATTGCATTAGGGTGTAATTCTAATACCATAAAAAATATATTTCTCAAAGAAGGTCTAATGATTAGCTATTTTGGAAGTATGGGTGGTTTAATTATTGGATTATTTATTTGCTTTATTCAAATGAAATTTCATTTATTAAAATTAGAAAATTCGGCTTTAGAGTATTGGCCTGTTGTAATCAAGTCTAAAGACATTCTAATGCTGCTGATTATACTTTTTACGATGGGTTTTATTTCATCATATATTCCAGCTAGAGTTTTAGTTGGAAGAATATTAAAAAACTAATCTTTTTCTAATATTTTAAGTTCTACAGTACTTATTTTAGTCTCGTGAACTTCTAGAACTTTGAGTTGATAATTTTCAATATTAAAGACAGCTCCATTTTCAGGAATTGTTTCGGCAAATGATATTATCATTCCAGACAATGTCTCGTAATCCTCCTTAACAGGAAGTTTTAATCTATACTTTTCATTAATGAAATCTATCTCTAATCTAGCAGAAAATAAAAAAGTATTCTCATTGATGATTTTATGAGTAAACTCTTCTTGATCATGCTCATCATCAATTTCGCCAAAAATTTCTTCAATAATATCTTCCATTGTTAATATACCAGAAGTTCCTCCATATTCGTCAACAACAACAGAAACACTTCTTTTTTTGTCAATGAAATCTTCTAACAATTTAATTCCAGGCATAGATTCTGGGACAATGGATAAAGGAATTAACATAGATTTAATACTAACTGGAATTTTAAATTGTTCAATGCTATGAACATACCCAATTATATTGTCAATATTTTCCTTATAAATTATTATTCTAGAATACCCTGAATCTATAAATATTTTTTTTAATTCTTCTATATTATCATTTAATTCTAAGGCAATAATTTCATTTCTAGGAACCATACAGTCTCTAGCTATAACATTAGAAAAACTTAAAGCATTATGAAAAATTTTAACATCGTGCTCCATTTCTTCATCATCATCTAAATCTTTTTTTAATTCGCTAATATATAAGTCAAGATCAGTTTTTTTAAAACTGACTTTATTTTCGGCTTCTTGATTGCCAAAGATTTTTAAAATTATATTACTTAGAAAAACAACAAACGCTGTTAATGGCCACAAGAAAATATAAAATAAAAATAGGATTAGGCTAAAAAAACGAAGGGTAGAATTTGGGTTTAATCTAAATATTGATTTTGGTAAAAACTCGGCAAATAATAAAATGAAAAAAGTTGAAAATAGTGTTTGAAATAATAGTACAAGAGTAGAATTGAAATTTAACATCATTAGATAAGGCTCAATCAAATCTGTTATATACAATGTATAAACAACCATAGCTACGTTATTGCCAATTAACATAGAGGCAATAAACCATGCTGGTTTAGATGTGAAAAAAGAAAGAATCTTAGCGCTGAATTCTCCTTTTTTATTATCAATTTCAATTTTAATTTTACTTGAAGAAATGAATGCTATTTCCATTCCAGAAAAAAAAGCAGAAAATGAAAGAGAAATAATTGTAAGTAATAATAATGAAAAAGTTGACATTTTTAATTTTTAACGGTCCAATCTTTTACTTAGCCCTCTTCTAATTAAATAAATTCCCCATGCCATAACTGATAATAAATAATAAACCTTAACCTCTTTAAAATTATCAATAATTGATATCACAATGGCTGCTAGAGTAGATATTAAAGATATTAAAAGCCAGACTTTTTCAGAGCGTTTATTCCATTTTTTTAAACTTTCCATTATTATAAATTATAGTTAATATGACTCTGAGAAACATTAGATAGTTTGAAAAAAGTGAAATTACTGTTAGCTATCAATTTATTACCTGTAATCCTTCCTTCGCTATTTGAAAAGGTAACTAATTTTTCAGAATATACACTGTCTTTGATAAAATCAATTTCTAGCTCTTCTGCATATAAAGTGTCTAATTTATAATTATTAAAAACCACATTTTCTCTGACTATAAAAAACTGGAATTCAGAAAATAGTTTGCCATAATCAGCTATTAAAACAGATTCAATATTTTTTAAAGAATCATAAAATATTAATTCTAATCCATCTGGACATTCCATTATTAATTGATCGTTTAAATCTACAGTTTTAATAAGTTTTGGGGCTTTAAGCAAAAGTTTTGACCTTCCTAAGTCTGAGAAGTTCAACGTGACTCCTGTTGCTGTTTCAGTAGATTGAAGCTCCTCTTGATAAAAGTTTAAATCTGAAATCTCTGGGTTTTCAACACATGAGACTAACAACAAAAAACATGAAAAAATTACTCCTAAATATAGTTTAAATCTGATTTTCAATCTCGAGTTTTTAATTCTATATCCTGACTCCAAAAAGGAACTTTTTGTATGGAGTTGCTTTTAATATCTAGCATTATTAATTCACTTTTAGGAAGTAATTGGCCCTTCCAATTATTAATTGCCGAAGCACTTGTTTTACCACACGAATTAGAAGCATATTTTAATGCTAAGCAGTAAATTAAACTTTTATTAAATGCACTATTTCCATATTTTGAAGAGCTTGCAGCTACAATTCTAGCCTTTTTATCATTAGAAATACATTTATCCGCAAATTTGCCAGCAAGTACCAGCCCTTTTTTAAACTGATTTTTATTAAATGCAATATCGTAAAGTATTTCATACATTTTTTGTTTTAAATTATCATCATTGCATATTTTTATAGCCCGATTAAATCTTTCTTCTGCTTTTGAGAATTCTTTTCGTTTATAATTAGCTACTGCGGCATTATAAAGGTCTTTGGCACTAGGGGGGTTCATAGGATCGTTTAAAACTTTATCAAGCAAAGTAATATACAATGGTGAATCTGTACATTTATTATTACTGAGTCTTTCAAAGATCTTTTTAGTTAAATCCATATTATTGGGATCTAAATTAAATTTTGAGCTATATATTTCTTCTAACTTGTCACAACTAGCACAAGGACTTATTTCTTTGTCTAGGAATACTTGGACTTTATTATATTTCTCTTCCTTGTTGCCAATAGAAATATTCTGATCACATATTGCAGATAATATTTCATAATTTTCTAAAAATTGGTCGCAATTTATTTTTTTTGTTTTAAGCATGTATTTATTAGCGTAAACAAAATATTTAATGTCGTTGTAAGAAGTAAATTGAGGAGATTTATCAAATACTTCCTTATATAAACTATAAGCTTTAGGGAATCCATTAGAGGCGTCAAATGCCATAATATCTGCAGCTAAATCAGCTTTAATCTCATTACAGTTTCCAAAATTTAAAACCCAGGAATCATAGATAGAATAAATGGTGTCTACATAAGACTTTAGCTCGGGTGATTTAGATTTTTTCTTTTCCTTTGCAATTTGCTTATAAATATAAATTCCATTTTTGTAAAGGTTAGGTTTATATTGAGGACAAAAAATTTGAGTTTTTCTCCAAAACTTAGCAGCATCAGGATAAACTTTCTGCTTCATAAACTCAGAATAAAGAGAAACGTTTTTTCTACATTTTAAACTATCATCTCCCCAATTAGCTTTACTCGCTTGAAAACAGTCTTGAGATGAAAAAGTGAGAAAAATTAAGAAATAACCTAAGGAAGTAAATAATTTATTCATTTTTTTTAATTAATCATATTTTCTTTTTCTGAACCAACGGTCATATCTAGTGTCAGGTCCAAGCGAAAAACCAATAGAAAACTTAAAGTAGTTTTCTTCAATATTATTTGATTTTAAATCCCCTAATTTACCATATTCAAATCCGAAGTTAATCCTTGACAAGGATCTTGAACTTAGCATTGGTATTGATACCCCAAAATTTATACCATTATTAATTAGAGACTCATTATCAACAATGATTTGTGATTTTGTTTGGTGAAGTCCAAATGAATAAGTCGACTTACTTATTAATGATTTATTAGAATTGGCCCAATCCAAATTAGGAGATAATCTATAACCAAATGAAATTCTTGAAGAAGCCCCCATTGGAAAGTCAGTTTGTGTCGAATAAGTTGAATTATCTTTAAAATTAGACCAATCTGTACTAGAATATTGAATACCTAAATCCCATCTTCTTTTATTCTTGTAAATTTTACCAAATGCAATCCCAACATCAAGTTTTTGGGGGATAACCATTGAAGATATTTCATTACTCATTTCTATAGTATCCTTAGCAATCTCTTGGACATTAAAATTATAAATAAATGAATAAGCAAAGAAGTCGTTATCCGATATTAAATCAGAACCTAAAACATAGTTCAGACCTAAATTTAGGATCAATTTATTTTTTGAAGATGTTTCAAGTTTTTTGTAAAACTGCAGTCCTAAATCAAAACTCCATCCACTCAAAGAAGAACGGTATTGAATTCTTGAATTATTATAGTTATTAGAATTGTTGTAAATAACGGAACTTGTTCTTTCTAAATTCCCAAATAAGTATGAGCAGTTAATCCCAAATGCTACCCTTGTTGTGTCTCCTTTATTAATTAAATTAAATCCATTGCCAATCATTAATTTATTGATGGATCCGTCACCTTTGTAGAGATAAGAAACAGTTGATGATTCAAAGGGAACCGTATTAGTAATATTATAACCTTGTGAAGAAATTGGAGTTATTCCAAAAACTAATCCCCAGTTTTTTTTAATAGGGAGTCCTATAAATAAGGTGTTTAATCCAAAGTTATTCCCAGTTGAATTTGTCTCTCTTCCGTTATAATTAGAATTGTACAATGCTGACTTCCCAGAAAGAGACACATTGAAAATTGGGTTATATTGAATAAAAGTAGCGTATGAGGCTGGATTATTTATATTGATATTTTGAGGTTCTGATAATGCAGAACTAATATTTCCAAAACCAAAATAATGAGCTGATTGAATAGTATTTAATTCTCCAATACCATAACGGGAAAATGGTGAAGTATTTAGATCTTGACCAGCAGATGAAATAGCAAAGAAGAAAACGAAAATATATAGGATATTATTTTTCAACATTGAATTTTATAATATTATTAAGACCTTTTAAGGTTAAATTTTCATCTGCAAAGATGCTGTTTTTTTTAATTGTTTCTATTGATTTTAGAAAAGTAGTGTCCCCACCAGTAATTAAAACGTTTATTTCTGAGTATAATGCTTCATAAGCAAAAATATTTTGAATTATTTCCCCAATGGTACCGTTGACTACCCCGCTTATCATAGATTCCTCTGTACTTTTTCCAATCAATGAAGTTTTTTTAACCTTGAAATTTATTGTAGGCAAGCCTTCTGTAAATCCACTTAAGGACTTCATTCTTAAATTAAATCCCGGAGAGATGCTTCCCCCTAAATATTCGTTCGAACTAGTTAGGAAATCATAGGTAATACATGTTCCAACATCAATTACTAAGTTATTATTATTTGGGAATATTGAGTATGCTCCAACAACATTAGCTACTCTGTCATGACCCAAGGAATTAATTGAATTATATTTAATTTTAATAGGCAATTTTAATTTATAACTCATAACAATTAGTTGCGGAAAGGCCTTTAATATCTTTTGACATAAAGACTTATTTCCAACATTAGAGATTATTCCAGATTTGAAATTAAGTTTTTTCAACTCATTTAAAACCTCATTTTGTTTGAGAAAAACAACTTTTAAAAGTTCCTTATTTTTAAATTTAGCAACTTTAACTCTAGTATTTCCTATATCTATAACTAAGCTCATATATGAAAAATCCGACATTTAGTCGGATTAAATTTAATGTAAAAGAATTAATATTATTTAATCATTTGCAGAAGATTTTTCTGCTTTTTCAATTAAATCTATATTAGGATTTTCTCCAATAATATTAATTTCTTTATTGATTAAAGTGTCTCCATCTTTTAAAGATTTAACTAAAATACTAGCTAAACTATCAGAATCCGAAGAAGTTTGATTAACATCGATATTTACAGTCAAATCTTTGCCGAGATTAGTTGAACAACAAGACATTTTACAATCTGCTGAACATTCTTTAACTTCACTATTATTCATAGCTTTATTTTGATTTAAATTATGACCATCTCCTAAAATTGGCGCAATTACTAATCCTATTAAACAGGTAAGTTTAATTAGTATGTTCATAGAAGGTCCTGAAGTGTCTTTGAACGGGTCACCAACAGTGTCTCCAGTAACTGCAGCTTTATGAGCATCAGAGCCTTTAAAAGTCATTTCACCATTTATTTCTACTCCAGCTTCAAAAGATTTTTTTGCATTATCCCAAGCTCCTCCAGCATTGTTTTGAAAAATAGCCCAAAGAACACCTGAAACAGTTACTCCGGCCATGTATCCACCCAACATCTCAGCAATAAGTAAATTATTTTCTGGATAAACTAGTTTTCCCAGTAATACAATTGCAATTGGAAATCCTATAGTTAATAATCCGGGTAGCATCATTTCCTTAAGAGAAGCTTTTGTCGAAATATCAACACATTTATCATATTCTGGCTTTCCAGTACCTTCCATAATACCTGGAATTTCTTTAAACTGTCTTACTACCTCATTTACCATTTCCATGGCTGCTTTTCCAACAGCATTCATTGCTAGGGCAGAAAATACAACAGGAATCATACCACCAACAAATAACATTGCAAGTACAGGTGCTTTAAAAATATTAATTCCATCAATTCCTGTGAAAGTAACATAAGCAGCAAAAAGTGCCAGTGAAGTTAGTGCTGCAGAAGCAATAGCAAATCCTTTTCCAGTAGCTGCAGTAGTATTGCCAACAGCATCTAAAATGTCAGTTCGCTCTCTTACGATAGGATCTTGCTCACTCATTTCAGCAATTCCTCCAGCATTATCAGCAATGGGGCCAAATGCATCAATTGCTAATTGCATTGCAGTAGTTGCCATCATAGCTGATGCAGCTAAAGCAACTCCGTAAAATCCTGCAAGAGCATAAGAAGTCCAAATTGCTGCAGCAAATAATAAAACAGATGAAAAGGTTGATATCATTCCAGTAGCTAATCCTGCAATAATATTAGTTCCTGCTCCAGTACTAGATTGTTGAACAATTTTTAATACAGGTTTTGAACCCAATCCAGTGTAATATTCAGTGAAAGCGGATATTCCTGCGCCAACTACTAACCCAACCAAACAGGCGTAAAATACTCTCATTGAAGAAATATCTTTCAGTCCCTCTCCAAAGAAATTCATTTGCATAGTTTCTGGAAGCATCCAAGCTACCAAACCATAACAAGCTATAGCAACCATTATAATAGAGGACCAGTTTCCAATGTTTAAAGCTTTTTGGACATCAGCCTCTTTAACGTCATTGGATGAGATTTTGACTAATAGTGTTCCAATTAGAGAAATAATAATACCTACTCCTGCGATGGACATAGGCAATAGTATTGGTCCAATTCCACCAAAAATATCTTGAATTGCCCCACCCATATCCTTAATAACATAATTACCTAAAACCATTGCGGCTAAAACAGTGGCTACATATGAACCAAATAAATCTGCACCCATTCCCGCAACATCTCCAACATTATCTCCAACATTATCTGCAATAGTAGCAGGGTTTCTTGGGTCATCTTCAGGTATGTCAGCTTGTACTTTTCCGGCTAAATCAGCTCCAACATCAGCAGCTTTGGTGTATATACCACCACCAACTCTAGCAAATAAAGCAATAGATTCTGCTCCTAAAGAAAAACCAGCAAGTGCCTCTAGAACTATCGTCATTTGATCCGTATTTGTCCACTGACTTCCCATAAAAACTTGATAAAAAATTATGAAAAACATGGTAAGTCCTAAAACAGCTAATCCTGCAACGCCAAGCCCCATGACAGTACCTCCTCCAAAAGAAACTTTCAATGCATTTGGCAAACTTGTTTTTGCAGCTTGAGTAGTTCTAACATTTGTTTTTGTGGCAATTTTCATACCCATATTTCCAGCAAAAGCAGAAAATATAGCTCCAATAATAAAAGCAAAAACAATAAAGTAAGTAGTGTCCATGAAAAAAGCAATACTAGCTAAAGCAACACTTGAAATAATAACAAAAATTGTTAACAACCTGTATTCTGCATTTAAAAATGCTAAAGCACCCTCATAAATATGATCAGAAATCTCTTTCATTTTTCCGTCACCGGCATCTTGTTTCATTACCCAGGATTTTTTAACTAGCATATAAGCTAATCCTAATAAAGCCATAGCGATTGGCATCCAAATCATCATTGATCCCATATATTATTTTTTTAGTGTTAATTTTAGGACTGCGAAATTATATTTTTAAACATTATTCTGCAAATATGAAGAACTAAATATATTAATTACAGAGGAAATTAGAATAACACATATTAGTTTTTCAAGCTTATTTACACAAAAATGTCTTGTTTTTAGTAATATTTAACCAGACAATTTCGAAATCAAGTATATTTAATTAATTAATGAAGACCATATTATATATAATTTTTAGCTGTCCGCTGTTTATAATTGGCCAAAACAAGAATTTAAATAAATATATTCCTTACGAAACAACCAGTTATATAACTCATCCTGTAATTGAAATTAATGTTTGGGCACATGTTATCCAAAAAAATGAAAAAAACACTCAAAATTTTAGCAAAGACTCAACTGCTATTATTAAACAACATTTCAAATGGATTAATGAGATATATGCTTCTCTTAAGCCGCCAACACTGTCAAATTCAAAAGGAATGAAACCCTTCATTAAAGATAGTAGAATTAGATTTAATCTTGATACTATAACTTTTCATGTCAATGAATATGATTGGGATAGATTAAAAATAGTTCCAGAAGAAAATAAAAGTAAATGGCTTGAGATTTTAAAAATCGATCCTGATTCAAGCACATTACTAGTTAAACCTAACCGTAATATCTACAATATAATTTCAGACAGCATCATGATAAAAGAAACGAGATTTAGTAATGGTTTATACCACGTAAAAAAAATATTAAAAGATGGAGTTAATTCCTTAATCTTTCTTGAAGAAGATATATTCATTTCCGAAGAAATGACTGGCTATGTAAGTTCTTTTAAAAAAGTTGATAAAAATTGTAGTGATGATAATTGGATTAAATATACTAATAAAAATAAAAATTATTTGCACATTTTCTATACTGGATCATCTGTAGATGTCCCTGGGTTTGGTTGTGGGCCTTCTCCATTTTTTTTAAATATTTCAAAAGCAAATTACAGAGGGAAATATGCAAAAGCACAACTAATAAGTCATGAGATAGGTCACTGTTTAGGACTAAACCACACCGATAATGCTCAATTTAATGATCTGCCAAGCTCAGATAAGTTTGGATGGATTAAATGTAATGATTACAACACTAGTAATAATATAATGGGTTACAATACGTGTAGACGATATTTATCTCCACTTCAAATTGCCTATATTCATTATAAATATTCAACTTTTGAAAACCTTAATTATAATTTAAAAAATATATTACCAAATAATAATACAACGCAAATAGAATATAATACTACATGGGAGAAAAATATTATTGCAACTGGCATTATTGTAGTAAAAAAAAATCAAACACTTACGATTAAGAAAAATCTAATTATTCCAGAAAACGGAATTATATTTTTAGAGAAAAATAGTAGCATTGTTGTGGATGGGGGGAAAATATATTCGCCATCAAAAAATTGGGAAGGGATCGTAGTAATAAATACTAAAAAAAGAAAAAAAGGAACTCATCCGTCCCCATCAATAAAATTGTTAAATAATGGGTCAATACTTTACTGATCAATCTCGAATTCTGGTTTTGTCTTAACCTTTTCCTCTACCCCCAACTTTTTTAAAAATTTATTAAACTTTGTAGAGTCTTTTTTCTTTTTAGAAGGATTGATATTTTTTGAAATAGGTTTATTAAGTTCTCCCTCTTCTTGCTCTATTTCATCAATTTCTAACTCAAATTCTTCGGGCTCTATTTGAGGCTGCTTAATTTCACCTTTGATTATTTTTTTTATAATTTCTTTTTCATTTTTAATTTTAACTCTTCTTTCATTTTTAATTTCCGACTTATCAAACCCATAAGTCAAATCATCCAAAGGCCCCCAAATTTTCAAAAACAACTGTTTTCCTTCAATTTTATTTTCTTCAACAATATTAGATTTCGATTTATTTTTTTTGACTATGTCTGCCCAGTTAAAATTAAGATGATAATCCACCAAATCATTCATTTTATAATTTCCATAAAATGTAAAATCTAAAACATTGTTTTTGAAGTTTGTTTTTGAAATTTTTAAGGTGCCATTAGAAAAAATGATGTTTGAATTAAAGTTTTTAAAATTTACTTTACTAATTCTTTTGTCATAATAATCAATGTCAATAATATTTCTAGTTATTACACTTTTTTTAAAAAATAAAAAAATGTCATTTAAAAAATTGTTTTCTGAAATAACAATATTTTCAAATAAATTTTCAGATTTAAATTTTGATTTTTGTAAATTAAAATTAGATTCAGAATCAAAAACTAATGTGGAGCTAAAGTCACTAGAAAATTCTCCGTTAATTTGCTCGTTTATGAGAAATTCCTGATTAAAATTATCAAAGGATTTCATAAGTTTTTTAGAGTTTATACGAAATAAATCTCCATTAATAAACCATGTTTGATTTTTAGCACTTAGATCTGAATTATAAATATTTAGACTTGCTGCTCCATCAAATGACTCCATAATTAGATTTTTAATCCTCAAGCTATTATTGAAAATTATTTTTTCAGCAGAAACATTTGAAGCGATAAATGAATCATAGTAAAGTTCTTCTGCAAAGAGTTCTCCTTCGAACTCGAACTGGTATTTTTTGCCTGAGGAATCTTTAACTGAAAAAAGTTTAATAAAATCATCTAAATGAAATTTAGTCATATTTAAATCATAAATAATTTTTAACTTTTTTGAGTCAGAGAACATGATTTTATCCCAGTTTTTAATGCTCATTTTTAAATCGAAATCATCTTTATTAAATGATGATTTTTTAGTAATTATGACTAGTTCTTTTTTTGAAAAATTTAAGTCCAAATTATTTAGTTTTAGGTGGATACTTTTTAGATTGTCTTCTAAAACTATTTTTTTACTATTCAGATTTCCATTTATCTTTTCAAATAATAAATTTCCTTTTTTAGTAACTATTTTTGATTCTAGTGTGAATTCTGTTTCACCTTCTAAACTTAAATCCTTTAAATAATTAGAAAATATATTGTTGTTTAAATCGATTCTACCGTTAAGAGTTAAGGAATACATTGGATCCTTAAAGTTTGAAATTGAACCAAATCCATTCAATGTTTTTTCATTAATTAGTGAAGAAAAATTGATTATTTTTAGCTCTTGTTTTTGATTATTAAATACTCCCTCAACATTAACCTTTTCTAACTCAATATCATTTAACTTATCTTTTAGATATGCATCTAAAGCGTTAAAATTTACAGAAAAATTAAGTCTTTTATTATTATTGAGCTCTCCATTTAAATGACCTTCAAAATTTAAAATTCCTTTTGAAATATATTGCTTTGATAGTTTAGAATACTTTTTGGGTAGAACACTAAATATTTCTAATATTTCAATTTGATTTCCTTTTATTTTCAGATCTACTATGTCCTTTTCAGCACTTAGGTAATTGCCCTGAACAAGGAAATTCATCTTCCCAATTTCAAATCCTCCTTTTTTAATGTTTATTGAAAATGGATTGTTGATTACATGCAATTCAACCTCCGTTTTGGTTGTTTTAGAATTTATATAATTAATGTCATCTAAAATAAAAGTGTTTACTTTCATATTTGAAATAATATTTAAGTCATATTCCTTGTTTGAAAATTGCCCAATTAAGTTAGAATTCTTGACCTTGAAATCGAATTCTTGATTCAATAATGAATTCTTGTAACTTATTTTAAAATCTATAAGGGTAAACTGATTTAATAAAAACTTGAAACTTTTATTCTCTGAATTGTCATTTTTTTTAAAAACTAAATAGTTTTTTTCGCTTTTCTCATTAGTTAAAATATTAAACATTCCCTTAGTTAAAACAAGCTTTCTAACTATATATCTTTTATTGATTAAATCATATATGTCAAAATTTAAATACGCTTTATTTGCATGAAGTAACGTATCATCAATAATAATTGGATCATTAATTAATATGTTTTTAAATTCTAACGAAATTGAAGGGAAATGAGTGAAAGCGCTTAATTCAATATTTTCAACAATAATTTGGGATGTTAATTGTTGATTTATTTCTTCTAAAGCCAGCTCTTTTATTTCTTCACCATATATTTTGGTAATTATGAATAAACTTCCAGAAATTATTAAAATAAGAAATATTAGAATTAATATAATATATTTTGTAAGACGATAAATCATAATTTATTGAACTATAATACTATCCAATGACGATTTTATTTCTGCAATATCTAAAGAATATTGTGCCTTTAAATCTTCTTGTATAGGATCTTTGCTAGGAACATTTAGTTTTAGAGGATTCTGGGGCTTGCCATTGATATAAACTCTGTAATCTAAATGAGGCCCTGTACTAAGTCCAGTGCTTCCAACTTCGCCAATTTTCTCCCCTTGCTCAACATATGAACCAACTTTTATCCCCTTTTCAAATTTTAAAAGATGTAAATATTTTGTAACAACATTACCAAATGCATGTTTTATTTTAATCATATTTCCAGCACCTCTAGATCTAGCTGCAAAAATAACTTTACCGTCCCCAGTTGAAACAACATCAGTTCCGCTAGGAGCTGCATAGTCAACCCCATAATGAGGTCTGTATATTTTTTTAATAGGATGTAATCTTCTGTGAGAAAACTTAGATGAAATTCTTTTAAACTCTAATGGTGCTGATAATAGTGCTCTTTGCATGCTTTCACCAGTCTCATTGAAATAATTTTCTACTTTTTTAGAAACTGGCAGATATTTAAAAGCATAAAAATCTTTTCCTTTATGATTAAATAAAATGGCTTTTATATCTCCAGTAGCTAAAAATTTATTATCGACGTATCTAGATTCATAAATTATTTTGTAGCTGTCATTTGGTTGAATGTCAAAAAAATCAATGGTCCATGAATATAAGCTGGCAATTTTTGAAACTAAAGCTGGAGATAGTTTTTTATCTATAAGGCTTTGCCAAAGACTAGTAGATATTTTTCCTCCTACTTTTAGTATTCTTCGTTCAACTGTCTTCTTGATTTTTTTTATTCTTAAAGAATCTAAAAAACTTATTACAATAACCTCAGTTAGAGAATGCTGATAAACTAAGTTTGATAATACATTACTGTCACGACGAAATACGGTGTAATATTTGTCTCCTGGAAAAATATTTCTTATATCATAGATGCTTCTAAAGTCCGTTCCTAGCTTGTGGATTTTTTCATAAGAAACCTTATGCTCTTGTAAAATCTGACTAAAACTTTGACCATTTTTTACAGTATTGCTATCAATAATGAACTCTTTAACGCTAAATCCATAAATTTTTTTGAACTGAGGATAATCAATGACTTTTTTTGAAAGCTCTTTGAAATCTATAGTTTGATCATTGTTTTTGCAATTAGACAATGAAAATATAAAACATAGAGTGAAAAAAAATAAAATGGAACTCTTGATTTTTATTATCATAATAATTACAATAATAATTCAACGCACTTCATGTGCACTACAAATTGCTACAAATTATAAACAATAAAATGTGTTTTAAACAATCAATAAAAATTACTTAAATGAACTAAGTTTATATGCTCTTTTTGTCTATTTTTTTTAAAAAAAACTATTCCTAGTGAAAATAGGTCTAAACTTAACATAACTTCTGAGCATTTACATATTTCAATCCAGACTTCTCTCATCTCATTAGACCAATTAATGTCATCAAAAATAAAAATTGACTCTTCTTTCACGTACTCCAAAGCCCAGTAAAAGTACTTTAGTGTTGCTTCTTTTGAGTGGTTGCCATCAAAAAATATTAAGTCAAAGTTTTTCTTTAAAATATCAGGTAATATTTCATCAAAAGAATTATTAATCAAATGGATGTTATTTAATTTTAATTTGTCAAAGTTTTTTTGTGCCCACTTGCAAATTATAGGATCTGCTTCAATAGTAGTTACCTTTGCTCTTTTATTGGTATTAGCAAAGTATGACGTTGTTAAGCCTAGAGAAGTTCCAATTTCAAGTATATTTTTTTTTTGAAAAAAAACTGATAGTCTAAATAATAATTGAGCTTTTTTGGACTTAGATTGTACTTTTTTGGTTAGCTCCCCAATACTAATATTGGAGGATTTTATTGTTTTCGATCCTGCTCCAAAATCTTTTGTATTTATTTGTTCTTTTTGCTTTTTAAGCTCTTCTCTAACATGTTCAATTCCTAAGAAAGCATAGTATTTAATAGAGCTGTCAAGTACATTTTCAATAAAATTATGTACTAGTGGAGAATGAATATTATATTTATTAGTTCCTTGGATTACAAATTTTAAATAGAAGATGATTTTTTTTAACATTTTCAAATTTAAACGTTTAGTTGTTCTATTTAAAATTTTATTAAAGACATTATCTATTAGATTTGTAGTTATGGAAAGTCAAAATGACAAAAAAGAGCTATCTTTTTTAGGACATTTAGAAGAGTTAAGATGGAGGTTAGTCAGGTCTAGTATTGTAATAATTACTGCTGCAATTGTTTTATTTTATTTTACGGATCCCATTGTACAGGAATTCTATATAAACATGTCTTCTACCTCTTTTCCTACCTATCAGTTTTTTTGTTTTCTTTCTGAAAAATTAAATATAAGTGATGCGCTTTGCGCAAATGATATTCCAATTCAAATCCAATCCATTGAAATGACTAAACAGTTTTCTACAAATATGTATTTTGCACTTATAGGAGGGTTAATTCTTTCCTTTCCTTTTACATTTTATCAAGTTTGGTCTTTTGTTAAGCCTGGCCTTAATATACAAGAATTAAAAGCAACAAAATGGATTGTTTTTAGTGCTAGCTTATTATTTTTTACAGGGATTTTATTTGGGTATTTTTTAATTAGTCCGCTCTGCGTTCAGTTTTTTGGAGGCTATAAGTTAACCGCTCAAATTCAGAATAATTTTACAATAAGTTCTTATATGTCCATGATAACAACATCAACTTTTTTATCGGGATTATTTTTTGAACTCCCCATTGTAATGTATATTTTAGCAAAACTTGGAATTTTAAGTGCTGATGTTCTAAAAAAATATCGTAAGCATTCTTTGGTTGGTATTTTAATATTGTCAGCTTTAATAACTCCTCCAGATGTAGTAAGTCAATTATTGGTTTCTTTCCCAATCTATGCTTTATATGAATTTGGAATTATTATTGTAAAAAGAGTTGAAAATAAAAACTTAAAAGAAGTTTATTCAGAAGAAAAATAACCTAAAATAATGGAACTAAAGACAATAAATATTAGTAAATCTTATAAAGGGATTAAAGTTGTAAAAAGCGTTTCTGTGAATCTTAAAAAAGGTGAAATCGTTGGTTTATTAGGTCCCAACGGAGCTGGAAAAACAACTACTTTTGACATGATAGTAGGTTTAATTAGTCCGGATTCTGGTAATATTTTTCTAAATGAATTAAAAATTACAAATATTCCAATGTACAAAAGGTCTAAAATGGGTATCGGCTATTTACCTCAAGAAGTTTCTGTATTTAGAAAACTTTCTGTAGAAGATAATATTAAAGCAATTTTAGAGATGTCGGATCTTTCAAAAAAGGAACAAAGCGAAAAATTGGAAGAACTAATTAACGAATTTGGATTAAATTATGTAAGAAAGAACCTAGGAAGAAATCTTTCAGGTGGAGAAAAAAGAAGAACAGAAATTGCTAGATGCTTAGCCAACGAACCAGATTTTATTTTGCTTGATGAACCTTTTGCAGGTGTGGATCCAATTGCGGTAGAAGATATCCAAAGAATAGTAATGAAATTAAAAAAGAAAAATATAGGGATTTTAATTACAGACCATAATGTTCAAGAAACACTGTCAATTGTTGACCGAGCCTATTTACTTTTCGAGGGTGATATACTTAAAGATGGTACTGCTGAAATACTTGCCCAAGATGAACAAGTTAGAAAAGTATACTTAGGACAAAAATTTGAACTAAACAAGAAACCTATTGATTTTTAGGATGGCATTAATTCTTAACATTGAAACCTCAACTAAAACCTGTTCTGTCAACATATCAAAAGACGGAATTTTATTAGACTATAGAGAAATCACTAGTGAAAAATATGTCCATAGTGAAAAGCTCCATTTGCTTATTCAAGAGACTTTTAAAACTCTTAAAATTGAATTTCAAGAGCTTAATGCAGTTGCAGTCTGCTCCGGACCAGGTTCGTTTACAGGGTTAAGAATTGGAGTAGCATCAGCAAAGGGAATAGCTTTTGCCCTGGGTATACCACTTATTAGTATGAACTCCATAAAAATAATGATTGAATGTTTCAAACCAGCCCCTGCAAATAAAAATGCAATTTTATTTCCTATGATAGATGCCAGAAGACAAGAAGTTTACACTGCTGGATTTAACTCGGAAAAGAAACAATTAACAGAAATATCATGTCCAGAGATTAACGAAAATTTCATAACAAAACATGGCAAATATGAAGAGCTTTTATTTTTAGGAGAAGGTGCTTTGAAATTCAAAAACATGTTTAAAAAAAGTCCTGTATTAATTGTTGATGAGCCTTTAAATTCTTCAAGAGGAATGTCGCTTTTTACCTTTGAAAAATTTTCTAAAAAGGAGTTTGAAAACCTGTCTTATTTCAACCCTTTTTATTTAAAAGATTTCATTCCTGGATAAAAAAAATACAAATTGTTATCATAGGTTTAAAATTATACAGATATTAGCCGCGAAATTTAAAACTGAAAAAGTTTGTACTATAAAGAAGCTTCCGAAGAAACTCCATTAGTTTCTTTAAATCCCGACAAAGGCCTACTAATAATTGATGGAAATTGCAACTCAGAAGCACCAGATGAATTTTTTAAAGAAATTTCAGGATGGATAGCTTCTTATTCAAAGAATCCCAAGGACATTACGACTTTAACAATTAATTTAGGGGGAATTAATATCTCCTCTTCAAAATATCTTTTAAATATTATTTACCAATTAGAAGCTCTCCAAAAAAATGGTTGCAAAGTAAATATTAGATGGGTTTACAACAATGGTGAAGATGGTAATTATGAGCTTGGAAAAGATTATTCTGAAATGGCTTCAGTACCTTTTGAATTTATTGAGAACTTTGTTCCCAATATTTAATTTTTCTAAATTTAAAAAATACTATTTTATGAAAAAATCTACAACCCAAATCTTGATTGTAATTCTAATTTCTATTATTACTGTATCATGTAAAGAGAAAAAAGAAGTAAGTCAAGTTGAAGAAGCTGCTGTAGAAAAGGAAATTATTAGAAATATTGAGCCAGGAAATGGAATGAGTATTGCTTTTGTTAATAGTGATACAGTATCAAAATATTATGAGTTTGCAAAAAAAATTCAAAAGACATTAACTTCAAAACGATTAGAAGCTGAAAACCAAATCAAAAATAAATATTTTGCATACGAACGTCTAGTTAAGGAGTTTGAAAAAGCTTCTCCAATAATGGGCGATAGAGAAAAAATGGAAAAAGCTCAAAAAATCAGATTGTTGGAACAGGAAATTATGCAAGTTGAGCAACAGCTATCTGAGCAAGTTTCTAAAGAAGAATTGCAATTAACTCAAAGTTATATTTTAAAAACAAATGAATTTATGCAAGAAATTGGAGCTTCTCTAGGTTATGACTATGTGATGAGCTTTAGAATTGGAGGCGCAATGCTGTATGCTAACGATAAAAACAATATAACCAGTGATATCATTAAATTGCTAAATCAGCGTTACGAAACCTCAAAATAAAAAAGGTTTTATCAATTTTTCTCGTATATTATTCTAAATATATGCTATGAACTTTTTGGTTCTTATTGAAAAATATCAAAATGCAATCATCGGTGCATTAATTGTTCATGTCTTGATTTTTGTTTGGTTAAATGTTCAAAATGTTTCATTTTATGTTATTCAGCCTAAAGAAAAAATTGTAGCAACTCTTGATTTTACAGAAAAACTTATTGGGCCTACTGCTGAGAGCAGAATTAATAATTCTTTAATTGAAGATGTTGAATTAACAAATTCGGCTTCTAATTATGATCAAAAAAAAGAAATTTCAACTTCTCAAAAGAAATATCTTTCTCAAGAAGTAATTGATAAAGTCAAAAATTATGAAAAAAAACAATTTGACGATTTAGGCAAAGACAATCCTACCATTAAAGAAAAAGCAAAAGTTCAAGAAATAGTTGCTGAAAATGAAATCGTTAATAAATCACTAGGCAAGACGTCTAATGCAACTGCAAAATATTTTTGTGAAGATAGAAATATGAGAGTTCAGCAAATACCGTCTTACATGTGCAATGAAACCGGAACTGTAAGACTTAATATTAAAGTAAGTCCAAGAGGGGAAGTGACGGATTGTAAAATAGATGATGCTTTAACTAATACTTCTAATAGTTGCCTATTAAAAAATGCTTTGAATTATGCTAAGAATTGGAAATTCAATCAAGACTTTTCTAAAACACAAAAACAAATAGGTTGGATTGAGTTTATCTATATTTCACAATAATTAAAAATTAAAAATGCGATATCTTTTATCTTATTTAACAATACTTGCAATCCCTTTCAATTATACATTTGCTCAGAAAGACGGATTATTGAAAAATGAGAAAATCACTACTTACTGGGATAATGATGAAAAACAACTAAGAAGTATTGGTTTTTATCAAACTAGTGGGTATTCTAATATTGGAGCTAAGACAGGGAAGTGGATTCACTTTTATAAAAACGGTAAGACTCAAGAAATTAGCAACTATTATAAGGGGGAATTAAACGGCATTTATAAATCTTATTATCTAAATGGAAATCTTAATATTAAGACTTTCTATGTTCTTGGAAAAATAGATTCCATTTTTGAAGCCTATTATGAAAATGGTTTACTAGCAGAAAAAGGATCTTATTTAATAAATCCTAAAATTTCATTTAATGATACATCAGGTCTTGATTATTGGATTAAAAAAAGTGAAAAAATAAAATCGTCAAAATGTAATCGTTGGGAATATTTTTATGAAAAAGGTACGTTAATGGAAAAGTCACATTTTAATAAAAATGATTCTACAGAACTAATTGACTTTTTTTATGATCAATCAGGTGAAGTCCTAATAAATAATGGGAAAGGGGTTCGAAAAACTTATTATCCTTCCAATAAAATAAAGTCAATTGTTGAATATGATCAAGGTCAAAAAAATGGCTTATATCAACTATTTAAGCCATCAGGCAAAATTAGAAAATCCGGTAACTATGTAAACGGAAAAGCTTCAGGAAAATGGGTTGAGCTATTTATTACTTCCGATAGTATTTACCAAAAAACAGAATATAAAAACGGAATGAAGAATGGTAAGTTCCAAGAGTTTTATTCAAATGGAAATATTAATATAGATGGGGAATACTTAAGTGGTTTAAAAAACGGAATTTGGAGTTATTATTTTGTTAATGGATCTTTAGATATGAACGGAGGGTTTTTAAATGATCAACAAGATGGGTTTTGGACTTTTTATTATCCAAAGGGATTAGAATATTACAAAGGAGAATTTTCTAATGGTCAAAAAACTGGGAATTGGGAATTTTTCTATAACGACGGTAATCTTTGGAAAAAAGGAGAGTTCAAATTTGATCAAAAAAATGGATTTTGGCGAACAAAATTTGAAAATGGCATGATCGCAATGGAAGGAAATTATTCAATGAATAAAGAGGATGGACTATGGAAATCATGGTATGGAAATGGACAATTAAAGGATGAAGGATCTTTTAATTTAGGGAAAATGAATAATAGTTGGGTAGGTTATTACACTAATGGTCAGAAAAAATATTCTGGAGAATATGAAGATGATTATAAAATAAATCTATGGACTTATTGGTCAGAAAAAGGTAATATAATTGAAACTAGGAATTACATAGTAGAAACTAGTAAAAGCAACCTTGTTAAAAATGATGTGAGAGTTGTAAAAAAGTCGGTTGCTGATGGCAAATGGATAAAATATAGTGAATATGATCAAACCATAAAAAGTGAAGAAAATTATGCCGAAGGTAAGCTACACGGAAGGTGTACTTATTTCTATCCCGGAGGAATAATAGCTAATAGAATAGTAAACTATAAAAATGGCTTGATGGAGGGTAAGTATCAAAACTTTAACAGGAAGGGCAGCCTTATTTCAGAGACCAATTATAAAAAAAATAGAAAGAATGGGGATGTTAAAATATATAGTAAACGAGGAAAGCTAATTTCTCATTTCATTTATAAAGATGGATTAAAATTAAAAGATGAAATTAAAAAGATAAACTTCCAATATAATTCTCCGACTCAAAAAAAATAATTAATTTGTATAGCAAATAATTATTATTAATGCTTCATTTTTCATCTAAAAGAATATTATTCTGGCTTATTCTTGGTTTAATTCATTCACAAAATATCCTAAGCCAAGTTGCTGTTTTAAAGGGGCGAATTATTGATGCAAAAGACTCTGAGCCACTAATTGGTGTAAATATTCAAACCCAAGATCATCTTGGAACTGTAACAAATATTAATGGTGAATATCAACTAAATTTAAAACCTGGTAACTATAACGTCATATTCAAATATATTGGATACAACAAAATCACAAAAAAAATATCGGTTCAAGAAAATCAAGTAATTAAAATTAATCTTGAGCTTTTTGAAGATGTTAATCAATTAGAAGAAATGGTTATTTCTGCAAGTAAATATGAGCAAAAACTTGGCGAAGTTTCAGTTTCAATGTCTATTATAAAACCTGAACTCATTGAAAATAAAGCAACTAGAGATGCGGAATCAATAATTGAACAAGTTCCGGGGGTTCAAATCAACGAAAATCAAGCTAGCATTAGAGGCGGTAGTGGATGGAGCTATGGAGCGGGAAGCAGAGTGCTTGTCATGGTAGATGGAATGCCAATGCTTGCTGGTGATGCCAACGATATAAAATGGTCTGCAATACCTTTGGAAAATATTTCACAAATTGAGGTTTTAAAAGGGGCCTCTTCTGTTCTTTATGGATCTTCTGCTCTAAATGGTGTGATTAACATAAGGACTAAATATCCAAAGGATGAGCCAATTACTAAAATTAATATCTCCAATGGGTTTTACATGCCTGGATATGGGAAAAGGAAAGGCACTTCTTTAATCGGAGGGGATTCAATATTAGATAAAAGAGGAGGGCAAACTTGGTGGAATTCTCCAAGGGGATACGTACAAGGAAATTTTACACACTTAAGGAAAATAAATGAAAATAGTGAATTGGTTTTAGGTGGCTCTTTTATGAAAGACCAAGGTTACAGACTTGGGTCAAATGATCAAAGAATTAGAGTCAATGGAGGCTGGAAACACTTTTCAAAAAAATATAATGGTCTATCTTATGGAATTAATTTAAATAATAATTTCAATAAGAGTACTACATTCTTTCTTTGGGCAAGTGCTGATAGCGTGCTTCACGCACTTGGAGGAACTAATGATTCTACCACTACAATGAGCACTTCTTCCACTTCAAGAATAATGATAGATCCATACATCTCTTATATTAGTAAAAATGGCAATGAGCATCAATTAAAAACTAGATTTTTTAGAACAGATAATAAAAACAATACTAATCAAGGGGCTTCTTCAGACTATTACTTTTCTGAATACCAATTCCAAAAAAAATTTAATAATAAACTTACCCTCACTAGTGGGGCAATGAGCTCCTATACTTTGGTTAAATCACAACTTTATGGTGATCATAACTCTACCAATATTGCAGGTTATTTTCAAGGAGATAAAAAATGGAACAAATTCAATATTACAGCAGGAATGCGAATGGAGTATTTTAAAATTGATAGTGTTCAATCGAAAGGGAAATTATTTAATGCCGATTTAAATATTCCTTTTCAACCTGTTTTTAGATTTGGAGCCACCTACCAGCCAATGGAATACACATTTTTAAGAGCCTCATATGGTCAGGGTTATAGATTCCCCTCTATTGCAGAAAAATATATCTCTTCAGCTGTTGGATCATTAAATGTATTTCCAAACTTAAATATTCAACCGGAATATGGGTGGAGTGCAGAATTGGGACTTAAACAAGGTTTTAAAATTAAAAACTTTCAAGGATATCTAGATATTTCTGGGTTTATAACTCAGTACAATGATATGATGGAATTTATTTTTGGTATTTATAATTTAGATGGTAGTAATCCTACTGCCTCAGATTTGCAAAATATTTCTTCTCAAGGAGTTGAAGCCATAATAAATTCTATAGGTGCAAGAAGTACTAATGTTCAAAATGCGAATATTCCAGGATTTGAAATAAGTTTGGTAGGGCAAGGGAATTTAACAGAAAATATCAGTTTTTCTATTCTAGCTGGGTATACCTATGTAAACCCAACTGCTATTAATCCTGACTCTACATATTTATCTACTTTTAGTAATCCAGACACAATAATCCCAAAAAATTCCACATTAAAATATAGAAATAAACATCTAGCTAAGCTTGATTTTCAAATAGACTATAAAAAGTTTTCTGTAGGATTGAGTACAAGGTATACTAGCTTAATGGAAAATGTAGATAATATATTTGTAGAACCAATACCGGGTACAGGAATTGAAATCTTGCCAGGCTATGGGCAGTATAGAAACTCTAGAATGAATGGCGACGTAATTTTTGATGCTAGAATAGCCTATCAAATAAGTAAAAAATCAAAAATTTCTATTTTAATGAACAATCTTCTAAATAGAGAATATACTAATAGACCAGGAAATGTAATGCCTCCAAGAACAATTATTTGGCAATATTCATTAAGATTTTAGCGCATTACTAATTCAACAATTTCAAAAGCTATTTCTGTTTCATAGCCTTTTAAATTTATAAATTTTAATAGTTTTTGCTTTGAATTATAGTCACTTGGAGAACCCATTGACTGAAACTTCTTTGTAGTTTCTTCTAATCCTGCTTTTTTATACTCTTCGCTATCAATATTATCAAGGGCAAGTTCAATATAATTTTCCTCAATACCTTTTTGGGCAAGGTGATGCCTGATTTTTAACTTCCCCCACTTGTAAAAACTAAATCTATCATGGACAAAAGCATTGGCATATCTTTGATGATCGATGAACTTATTTTTTTTTAGTTCGTTAATTAAATTATGTTTTTGAGTAATTTTTAAAGTGTATTTTGAACAAAACACAAGGGCTTCTTTTGAGGTCAACTCTTTTTTTGAACATTTATTAGACAAAAAAAGATAGGCTTTTTTATAATCTTCGCTTGACATTATTTAATCAAAATCCAAGAAGATATATTATGGCTTTTATTAATTGCTTTTTGTAGCCTATTTGCGTTTTTCTTCTTTGAAAATTTTCCAGCTGAAACTCTAAATAATTTATTTTCAACATTTAACTTTCTGGCATTGATTCCTTTAAGATTTAATTTACTAATTAAACTGTTGGCATTTGTTTCATTCCCAAAAGAACCAATAACTACTTCATAATACTTAGAATTTTTAACGGTTAAAATATTTTCTGGAGACTTAATAATTATAGAGTTAACAGTAGTATTTATCTTGTTCTTTGGTTGAGTAATGATTTTTTTTGGAGATATAACGCTTAATGGGCCTAAATCTTGTTTATCCGATTTTTGTTTTTGAAATGTAAACGGATTTAAATCAGAATAATTAAAATCACCATTTTTCTTAAATAGTTGGGTTTTAAAAGGTATCCATGCAGAATAAAAAACAATAATAATAACACTTGCTGCTATAGCCCAATTTTTAATCTGTGAATTGCTAATTCTTGACGGATCTAAATTAACTACTTTATTTATTTTATTTTCAGACTTAAATTCCTCAATATTAATTGGTCTAAGACCATAAGATAATGTTAATAAATTATTAGAATTTTGTTTAAAATTTAAAACCCCTTGAACCTTAAATAAAACACCAATTCCGTCAAACTCAAACTGATTTTGATCATCCAAATTTTGATTGATTTCTATAAGTAATGAACCTAAAAATTCCAAAGATTCTTGATAAGTAATATTTTTATTTTGTGCAACAGCGTTAACTAATAAACCATCATTATTTACAAGATTTTTATTGAATAAAATTTGTTTAGATGGAGGGGAAATAACTGTTTTATGAAGCTCTAATTTTGCTGGAGAATATTGCGCAACAAAACCACCTAGGTTAGGGAAAATTACACAATCATGTAATTGGAGTAACTCTTTTAATATTTCATTTATGTTAAACATTTTATGTTGGTAAAAATAACAATTATTGTATTAAGATTCCAAATAGATCTTGCTAAATCAACATAACTATTTTTTAAGTGAATTAAAAACCTTAACTGCTTTGTCGTTGCCAATTAGTGATTCCAATTCTTTAAGAGGAATTGTTTTGATCATCTTTACGGATTTATATTTTGTGAGTAAAATAGTAATTGTTTTATCTCCTATTCCCTCAATACTAGTTAATTCCGTTTTAACTAATCCTTTCATACGTCTATTTCTATGATGAGTTATTCCAAATCTATGGGCTTCATTTCTCATGTTTTGAATTACCTTGAGAGTGGGGGTTTTTTTATCTAGATATAATGGATATTGATCTCCTGGGAAATAAATTTCTTCAAGCCTTTTTGCAATGCCTATTATTGCAACTTTTTTATTGAGATTAAGCTTTTCTAAACTTTTTATTGCACTTGATAGCTGCCCTTTTCCTCCATCAACTATTATTAACTGAGGCAAGGATTGTTTTTCGTCCTTTAGTCTTTTATATCTTCTGTAAATAACCTCTTCCATAGAAGCAAAATCGTCTGGGCCCTCAACAGTTTTAATATTAAAATGTCTGTAATCTCTTTTGCTGGGCTTGCCATTTTTAAAAACTACACACGCAGCAACAGGATAATTTCCTTGAATATTAGAATTATCAAAACATTCCATATGTACTGGTAATTCATTAAGTCGTAAATCTTTTTTGAAAATTTCTAGCAGCTTTAAAGTTGGGGTTTCTGGGTTTTTAATGGCTTCTGTTTTTAAAAACTCTATTTTTTTTGCCAACGCGTTTTTCTTAGACAGTAACAATAAAGCCTTTTTATCTCCCCTCTGTGGAATATGAAAAGTAATGGGGTGATCTAAAGAAATAATAAATGGGGATATAATTTCTTTAACATTGTCAAAAAAATCATTCAGACTATCGGCAATTACAAATGAAATAATTTCTTGCTCACTTTCATCTAATTTTTTCTTTACTACTGTTGTTTTTGATTTAGTTATTGCGCCATTCATTACTTTTAAAGTATTAACAAAAGCAAATTTCTCATGGCTCACAATATTAATAGCCCCAAGTGAAGAAATATTTGAATCAACAACCACAGATTTAGCTTGAAACTTTTCAATATTTTTTATTTTTATTTTTATTTTTTCTGCTTCTTCATACTGATATACACTAGCATGCTCTTTCATTTTATCCCTCATTGATTTCAAAGCCTTGTAAGTATTTCCAAATAAAACTTGCTTCATGTTAATTAATCGTTCTTCATAATCACTAATTTCAACTTCTCCTTGGCAACATCCCTTGCAGTTGCCAATATAAAAATCAACTGCATTTTTAAAAACCCCATCTTCAATTTTTTTTATACTTAATTGGTGATCACAAGTTCTAATCTCAAAGTTATTTTTTACTAACTCTAGTACTGTTTTAACTACTTTAACAGAGGGATATGGGCCGAAGTATAACGATCCATCTTTGATTTTTTTTCTAGTATAAAAAACTCTAGGGAAAATTTCTTTTTTAATACATATCCATGGATATGTTTTGTCATCTTTTAATTGAATATTGTATCTTGGTTGGTACTTCTTTATTAGAGAGTTTTCAAGAAGAAGAGCATCGATTTCTGAGTTAAGTTGAATAGTCTTTACAGTAAAGACTTTTTGAACCATTACTTTGGTTTTCTTATTTTCAAATTTTATCTTATTGAAATATGAACTAACTCTATTTTTTAATTTTTTTGCTTTTCCTACATAAAGAAGATTCCCAGACTCCTCATAAAATTGATATACTCCAGGAACATTTTCCAAAAGTGAGATTTGCGCTTTTAAATTTACTGATTTCTCAACCGACATATCTTTCAAGAATGAACAAAACTATTTTTTCCTATTAATAGAATAATGTATTAACCCAATAAAAGCTTCTTTAGCAGATGATGGAGGGAGCTTCTCTAATTCTTTAATAGCAAGATCTTTGTACTCGTTCATTTTGCGTTCAGCATAGTCAATTCCTCCGTTTTCAATTACCATTGAAATGATTTTTTTAACTTTTGCAGGGTCTTGTTTATCTTTTTTTATTGTATTAACTATCAAACGTTTTTTTTCTTTACTCACTTTTTGTAAAACATGAATTAAAGGCAACGTGAGTTTTCTTTCTTTAATATCTATTCCTGTTGGCTTGCCAATGTCGTTTGAAAATCCATAATCAAAAATATCATCTTTAATTTGGAAAGCCATACCTACAAAGATTCCTACTTGTTCCATAGTGGCAATAATTTTTTTGTCATTAGTAACAGAACATGCTCCTGTACCGCAACAGGCCGCAACTAAAGATGCTGTTTTTTGTTCAATTATCCGATAATACACATCTTCGGTAATATCCATTTTTCTGGACTTTTCCATTTGCAGTAATTCTCCTTCAGACATAGCTTTAACTGCTTTACTTACTAAGTGCAATAAATCTATTCTATTTTCAGAGGTTGTGAGTAGAAGGCCCTGAGATAATAAAAAATCTCCTACAAGAACAGCAATTTTATTTTTCCAAAGTGCATTGATTGATAAAAAGCCTCTTCTTTCAAATGCATCATCGACTACATCATCATGAACTAAGGTAGCCGTATGAAGAAGTTCTATTAAAGAAGCTGCTGTATAGGTGCCATCTGTAACTTCTCCAAACATTTTTGCAGAAAGAAAAACAAAAAGGGGTCTAAGTTGCTTTCCTTTTCTTTTAATAATGTAATGAGTAATTTTGTCTAAGAGTGCAACATCACTTTTCATAGCCAGCTTGAATTTTTTTTCAAACATGGCCATTTCCTCTTTAACAGGCTTCTTAATATCTTCTACTGTCATTATCAATTATTGGTAAATATCCAAAAATTAACTATGCAATTAGTTTTTGAATAAATTTATTTATTGGAGGGGTCAAAACCTAGATTTTAAGGTAATTGTCTCTTTAAAATTAAGTATGTCTCCGTTGTTAGAAAAGCATTCAAAATAAACTAAATAAATTCCTATTGCAGCCTTTTGACCATACTGGTTAATTCCGTCCCAAGTAAATTCACCATTTGTACTTAAAAGTTCATTATTTAATATTTTTTTTATTAATCTTCCTTGATTATCAAAAACTGAAGCATTGCCAACTTTTCCTGGCAATTTAAATTTATAAGTAAAAATAGCTAGGTCTTCAAAGCCATCACTATCAGGTGAAAAAACGTCATTTAAAACACTAAATATTGAATTTGAAATTGTAGATAAATAATATTGTGAATTAGTTTCCCCTGGTGTTCCCCACCCTACGCTTTCAGCAGCACTATGCCAAATTAGATTAGAGTTTGTGGAATAATTATTTAATAAAACTCTTTCTAATGAAACTCCCTCAGAATCTTTAATTAATTCAAAATGCATATCGCTAGTGTAACTGAACTTATCTAACAAAATAGAATCTGGATTTAAAATATAAATAGTTGCAGAATCGTTTGGGTAAGTAGGTAAATCCATTTGAATAAAAGTAGCAGGGTCATTGGTAAAGTAATCATTGATTATTTGACTAGAATCTTCAGTTAAAAGAGCAAATTCTCCAGGACTTAGTATATAGTGTTGATCTATTTTTTTATAGTTAGATATTCCGTTGTCATAATCAGCTATCAGATAATTATATATATCAAAAGAGCTATTACTATTATTAACTATTTCAACATAATCAGACCCTCCCAAAATTGGGTCAAATAATACTTCATTAATTAAAACTTCCCTAAAAACTGCTGTGTCTGGAACTTGTAATACTAAAGTATCAGAAATTTTATTTTCAAACAAGTCTTCAATATTTAATATTGCTAATTCTAAAATTTCATTTCCATAAAACGAATCCTGGAAAGTCAACTCATATCCTGATATAGTATTTATTACTGAAATTGGATTTGGAGAATTGCTACTTAATAACATATAATTACTTGTTAGTGTCGCACTATTATTAAGAGGTTCTGAATATTGAATTTCAAGAGAGTTCTCAGATTTTACAATAGCATTTTGAACTATTGGCGGAATAGTATCAAATATTATATTACCAGAAATATTTATATCGTCAAAATAAAAGTTGTCATTATTAGTAGAGGTGTGTTTACACCAAAGCCCTGAAAATGAAGAAAAAGTGTGCGTATTGTCTGTTGCGCCAAGTTGGTAAATAAAATTAGTTCCTCCTAAAGTATCACTCAATATCTCCCAGTTACCATTTATATCTCTATTAACTTTTACTCTAAATTCCGGATTTATTCCAAATGATTCATGTAAACTTGATGCTAATAATGTAGTATTAAATCCATCTTGTCTGTAAAGTTTTAATTTATCTAAGGATCCGTTTTCACCTACTCTAATAAAATAACCATCTAAATAGCCCTTTAAATTATTGTTATTAGAAGTTAAGTAATATCTGAAATTATTGTTATTAGATGGTGCAAAATCAAGCTTGACATAGAATTCCCAGAATATATTAGAGTTAAAATTTAAATTGCCAGTTTGAACACTTAAGTAGGATGTATCTGTAGTTGATGGTGCATTTAATTGAAGCTTAAAATCTGAATTAACAATGAATTCTAAGGTATCTCCTTGCCAAGAGGGATTATTAGTAAAATCTCCGTCCGAAAAATCCTCATTTAATTGACTAAAACATGGCTCTATTAAAAGAGAAAAAATAATTACAACCGCAATAGATCTCATGATGTTATTTTCTAGAAATAAATATACTACTTTTGAGCAAAGACAGAATATGAAATTAGCAATTATAGGATGCACAGGACTTGTAGGCAATGTTATCTTGGATGTTTTAAATGATTTTTCTTTACCAATAACTGAAATTATTCTAATTGCTTCTAAAAAAAGTATTGGCAAAAAAATAGTGTTTAGAAATGAAGAACTGACTATAATTTCTATAGAAGAATCTATAATTAGAAAACCAGACATTGCTATATTTTCTGCAGGCAGTTCTATTTCTGAAAAATGGGCTTTGAAATTTGCAAATAACGGAACTACTGTAATAGATAATTCTTCTTTTTTTAGAATGGATAAAACTATTCCACTCATAGTGCCGGAAATCAATGCAAATGAGATTAAAAATTCACATAAAATAATTGCTAATCCAAATTGTTCTACCATACAAATGGTAGTAGCATTAAATAATATTCATAAAAAATTTGGACTTAAAAGATTGGTTATCTCCACTTATCAATCAGTTTCAGGAACTGGTGCAGTAGCAGTAAAACAAATGAATGATGAAAGAGCGGGGGTTATTGTTGAAAAAATATATCCTCACCAAATCGATCAAAATTGTTTTCCTCACGGTGGTGATTTTTTAGAAACCGGATATACTTCAGAAGAAATTAAATTAATTGAAGAAACTCATAAAATTTTCAATGATTATAAAATTCAAATTACCGCAACTGTAGTTAGAATTCCTGTTATCGGGGGGCATTGTGAATCTGTAAATATTGAAACTCATAAATCATTTCAGATGAATGAAATTATTGAAAGTTTAGAAAATTCTTCGGGTGTTAAGATTCAAGATAATCCAGCTAAATTTGAATACCCAATGCCAATTACAGCTCATCATAAAAATGATGTTTTTGTAGGAAGAATTCGAAGAGATGAAACTGTAAAAAATGGAATTAATTTATGGATTGTAGCAGATAATTTAAGAAAAGGTGCCGCAACAAATGCGGTACAAATAGCCGACTATATCATAAAAAATAATCTCTTGTAATCTTAAATGTCAAAAAAAATTAGTGAAGAAAAATCTAGCTATCTAGGTAGAGAGCCAATTCCAAAATTATTACTAAAACAAGCCCTTCCCGCTGCTGTAGGGTTCTTGGTAATGTCAATTAATATGGTAATTGACACTTTTTTTGTTGGTCAATATATTGGAGAATTAGCAATTGGGGCTATTTCAGTGATTTTCCCAATTTCATTTTTATTTTCTTCCATTGGAATGTCAATTGGTATTGGGGGCGGAAGCATTGTTTCAAGAGCTCTTGGAGAAGGAAAAACTGAAAAAGCATTATTATCTTTTAACAATCAAATCACTTTAACAATTATACTAGCTTTTATAGGACTTTTTGTTGGGTTATTTTTCAAAGTTCCAATACTTAATGCTTTTGGTGCAAAGGGGGGAATTATGCCTCTTGCACTATCTTATTTTTCTATTGTATTAACTGGAATTCCATTTTTAGCGTTGTCTATGATGGCTAATAATAATTTAAGAGCTGAGGGAAAAGCAAAAATTGCAATGGTAGCTCTTTTAATACCTTCTGTCTTAAATATTTTTTTAGACTATATTTTCATAGATATTATGAATTGGGGAATGATGGGTGCTGGATGGGCTACTACTATTTCATATATTGGTTGTGCTTCCTATATAGCATATTTCTATACTTCTGGAAGGGGAGAATTAAAAATCAGACCTGCACTTTTTATAATTAAAAAGGAAGTTGTTTACGAAATTTTCAGCATTGGATCTGTTAATCTATTGCGTCAAGGAACTATAAGTCTTTTGGCAATTGTGCTTAATAATACACTTTATTATTATGGTAATCTTGTTGGAGGAATGGGTGGAGAAATAGCAATTTCTGTTTATGGACTTGCTACAAGAATGACCATGTTTGCATTATTTCCATTAATCGGAATTGCTCAAGGGTTTATGCCTATAGCAGGATACAATTATGGCGCTAAAAACTTTTTAAGAGTGAAAAAAGTAATAAATACAGCCTTAATTAGTGGTGTTCTTATCGCTTCTTTAATTGGAGGATTATTGATTTTTGGAGCTGAATTAATTCCTCACATTTTTACAAAAGATAAAAAACTTATTGAATTTGCACCAAATGCTATTTTCTGGATTTTTTCTGCTACTCCTATTATTGTTTTTCATTTAATCCCTCCATCATTTTACCAAGCTATTGGAAGGGCAAAGCCTGCTCTTTTACTAACCCTTATTAGGCAAGGTTTCTTCTTAATTCCATTAATCTTAATTCTTCCTAAATATTACGGGATAGACGGGATTTGGTATTCTTTTCCAATATCAGATATTCTTTCTGCTGGAATTTGTTATTATTTTTTGCGAAGAAGCACTAAAAAACTAGCGAGCTAACTCATTTTTGTTAGCTAATTGACCACAGGCTGCATCAATATCTTTTCCTCTACTTCTTCTAATATTAACAATCAAATTTTTAGACTCTAAATAACTTGCAAATGCATCTACTTTTTTTACTGTGGCTTGTTGGTACTTACCCTCATCTATTGAGTTATATTCAATAATATTTATTTTACTTGGAAATGATTTTGCAAATTGTACTAACTCTTCAGCATCTGAAATTTCATCATTAAAATCTTTGAAAATAATATATTCTAAAGTAGGTCTAGTTCCTGTCATTTCAGAAAAATATATCATGGCCTGCTTTAGAGAATTTAAAGAGTTTGATTCGTTAATCGGCATTATTTTATTTCTCTTCTCATCATTTGCTGCATGAAGAGATAAAGCAAGGTTAAACTTTACCTTATCGTCGGCAAGTCTTATAATTTTTTTATGAATCCCTGCTGTACTAATTGTAATTCTTTTAGCAGACATACCCAGCCCATCTTCTGAAGTAATTTTATCTACTGATAACAATACATTTTTATAATTCAATAATGGCTCTCCCATTCCCATATACACAATATTTGATATTGGAATGCTATATTCTTTTTGGGACTGATCATTAATCATCACCACTTGGTCATAAATCTCATCAGCATTTAAATTTCTTATTCTTTTAAGCTTTCCAGTTGCACAAAAAGCACAATCTAAACTACAACCAACCTGAACTGAAACACAAGCAGTCATTCGTTTTTTTGTTGGTATTAAAACTCCTTCAATAACTGAGTTGTCAGCTAAAAGAAATGCATTTTTAATAGTCTTATCAGAACTTATTTGTGCTTCACTTAAAACAAGAGCATTGATTATAAAATTATTTTCAATTAATTTTCTAAAAGACTTTGATAAATTAGTCATTTGATCAAAATCAATAGCTCTTTTATTCCAAAGCCATTGGTGAACTTGTTTAGCCCTGTAAGGTTTTTCACCTAATTTTACAATCTCGTCTGTTAATTGCTCTAGTGAAAGTTGTCTTATGTCAATTTTTTTTTTCATCAAAAAAAAACCTCGATAACGAGGTTTTAATAATTAGAGTATTAACATCGCATCTCCATAGGAGTAGAATTTATACTTTTCTTTTATGGCTTCCTTATATGCTTTCATTACTAAATCATGACCACAATATGCAGAAATCATCATTAGAAGAGTAGATTTAGGCGTATGGAAATTTGTAATCATAGCATCCGGTATTTTACATATATAAGGAGGAAAAACAAATTTATTAGTCCAACCTGAAAATGGCTTAAGCTCTTTGTTGACTGTTACTGAAGACTCAAGAGCTCTAGTTACGGTTGTTCCAATTGCACAAACTTTCTTTTTATTTATTTTAGCTTGATTAACTAATCTTACAGTTTCTTCACCAATATATAATTCTTCAGAATCCATTTTATGTTTAGTTAAATCTTCAACTTCAACTGGTCTAAATGTCCCAAGACCAACATGAAGAGTAATAGGTGTAAAGTCAATGCCTTTAATCTCTAACCTTTTCATTAATTGCTTGCTAAAGTGTAGTCCTGCAGTGGGGGCAGCAACAGCTCCTTCATTACGAGCAAAAATTGTTTGATACCTTTCTTTATCTTCTGGAACTGGCTCTCTATTAATATATTTTGGTAACGGTGTTTGTCCAAGTTTTGTTATTGTTGCTTTAAATTCTTCGTAGGAACCGTCAAATAAAAATCTTAGTGTTCTTCCTCTAGATGTAGTATTATCTATAACCTCAGCGACTAAGTCATCTTCTTCTCCAAAATATAATTTATTCCCTATTCTTATTTTTCTAGCTGGATCTACTAAAACATCCCATAATAAACTTTCTTTATTAAGTTCCCTTAGTAAGAAAACTTCAATCTTGGCACCAGTTTTTTCTTTATTACCATACATTCTAGCAGGAAAAACTTTCGTGTCATTCATTACCATTACATCACCATCATCAAAATAATTAATAACATCTTTAAATGTTTTGTGTTCTATTTTTCCGGTATCTCTGTGAACCACCATTAACCTAGACTCGTCTCTTTGATCAGCTGGGAACTCAGCAATTAACTTTTCTGGTAACTCAAATTCAAATTGTGATAACTTCATGGTTTGGTTTATAAATGAGGCACGAAATTAATAAAAATTATGACGTCTTTATGATATCTACCCATTCGTCTATAGATTTAGCCATTTCTATAGTGAAATTTCCTGATTTAATTCGTTTTAAAGATATTAAATGTCCTCCTGATTTTAAAAAAAGCCCAATATCTCTTGCTAAAGAACGTATATATGTTCCTTTAGAGCAGTGACAATTAAAACTAATAGTGTTTTTATTTATTATTTTTAAACTAATGCTATATATAGTGACTTTACTAGGCTTTAACTCTATAGTTTCGTTATTTCTAGCATATTGATAAGCTCTTTTACCATTAATTTTTTTTGCAGAATATAAAGGTGGCATTTGATTAAGATCACCTAAGAAATTTTCAGAAATCTGTTTTAATACCGTTTCATCAAGTTTTGGTATAGGAAATTCATTGTCGATCTTAGTTTCTAAATCAAATGAGGGCGTAGTTGATCCTAAACGGATTTCCCCGATGTATTGCTTAGATTCATTAATTAGCTGGTCAATAGTTTTAGTTTTTTTTCCTGTACATATTACAACTATTCCTGTGGCAAGAGGATCTAAAGTACCTGCATGACCAACTTTAATTTTTTTTAAGCTGTAATGCTTACAAATTTCATATCTAATTTTTTTAACAACATCAAATGATGTCCAATTTAGTGGTTTATCGACCACTAAGACAGCTCCAGAATCAAATAATAATTGACTCATAATAGTTCAATAGTAATAGTAATTACAGCGATAATAAAACAGTAATAAGAAAAGTATTTTAATTTACTTTCTTTAACAATTCCAATCATCCATTTACAAGCAATTAGTCCTGTAAAAAAAGCTGCAAAAAACCCAATAACTAATGGGCCAAAATTAATAGCTTCTGAAAATATATTTCCGTCTAATAGGTCTTTAGCTACTTTTCCAAATATCAAAGGCACAACCATCAGAAACGAAAATTTTGCCGAGGAGGTTTTGTCAAGTCCTAAAATAACAGATGTGGCAATTGTTGCTCCGGATCTTGAAATCCCAGGCAATATTGCAATAGCTTGTGCAATTCCTATTAAAAAACTTTTAGGAATACTAATTGTACTACTAGTAGGCTTAGCCTTATCTGCAAAAAAGAGTAAGAGCCCAGTAATAATAAGCATAAAACCTACTAAAATTATTTGTCCGTCAAAAAGTGTTTCTATTATATCGTTAAAAAAAACACCAACTAAAGCTGCTGGAAGCATAGAAATAATAATTTTCATAGCAAAACTTCTTTCATTGGATGAGGTTTTAGAGAAAACCCCATTAAGTATTTTAAAAATATCTTTTCGAAAAATAAAAATTGTACTTAGTGCAGTTGCAAAGTGCAATACAACAGTCATTAAAAGGCTTTCTTTAGCTTCATAGTCAGCAGCAAATAACCCTTTAATTATTTCTAAATGACCGCTACTACTAACTGGGAGAAACTCAGTTAAACCCTGGACAATTCCTAAAATTAGGGCAATTAAACAATCCAAAAGAAACTACTATTGCTTTTTCATGATTCCAAATAGCACTAACCCATAGCCTGAAATTACAAGAAATGGAGCCAGAGTAATTCTTCTAAAGGAAAACAGCTCTTCCTCATTAAATACGTTTGGATCTTCGGATCCACCACCAGACATCAAAATAAAACCTAGCAGAACTACAAGGCAACCTAGGATAATAAAATTATAGTTTTTTCTGCCTAAAACCATTTTTGACTTTTCTTCCATACTAATATAATTTTTCAGATTTAACCCAAATAAATTTATTGAGCGCAAAATACGTTGAAATAATACTTATAAAAATTCCTGTTAACAATATTCCTGATGCTAACAAACTAAAATCAAATATTTCTTGATTCAAAGCCGTATTGTCAGAACTTAATTCTGTAATAATATTAGGATTTATATATGTAAACGAATACCATATAGATAAAAGAAATATAACAGCTAAAGTAGATGATATTAATCCTTGATAAAATGCTCTAATTATAAAAGGCTTTCTAATAAAATAGGATTTTGCTCCAACTAATTGCATGGTTCGAATCATAAATCTTTTTGAAAAAACAGCCAATCTTATGGTGTTGTAGATTAATAAAATAGCTATTATTAACAATACAGCTGCTATAAATAGCATTATAAATTCAAAATTTTTGAAAACTGTTCCAATTTCTAAAAATTGAGCTTCATTATAAGAAACTTCTGAAATAATATGCTCATTTCCTTTTAAAACTTTTGAAGCAAAACTAGATGCACTATCAGGGTTAACATAATCAGCACTAAGGTTCACATGTATGGATGATGGCAATGGGTTAACCCCATCTAATATTTCGAAAGCATCTTTACCAACATGCTTAAGCATTATTTTTTGAGCATCATCTTTTGAAACAAATAAAGCTTTCTTGACAATACCTTCCATTGATATTAATTTTTTCTCCATCATTCTAACGATAGATTCGTCAACACTTTCATGAAAAAGTATATCTAAACTTAACTGCTCTTTAATTTCAGATGACTTTTTATTTGCAGTCCACATAAAATAAACAAAAACACCAAATAATGTCAAAAGCAGGGTCATTCCAAAAATCGTTGAAATCTCAGCCAAAGAATTAGATTTATGTGATTTGATATTCATGACTGCTAATTTAGAAGAAATATGAAACTATCTTTTCCAAAATAGAAAAATTGTTTTGTGAATTTAATAATGACAGAAATTTATCTCATGGTTTTAATTAAAATGACTCTACAAAAAATATATAAGATTAAAATAAGTTAAATTAAAAAACGTAAGAGATTTTAAATATAAAACAGACGGTTATATAGCTCTGTTATTTGTTGAGAAAAGAGAAAAATTTTCAGAGGCGTTCACAAAAAAAAATTGTCTTCTATTAACAATATTTATTTTATATGACATACTTAAAGCCAAGGAAGTATTAATATTAAAAGATATTGTAACTAATATTTCCAAATTTAGTTAAACATATCATATTCTAGTGTGGAAGAAATTTAACAACTTAATGATTTAATTTTTTTGTAGATTACAATACTATTGATCATAGTGTTTTTATTTACTCAATCAATACTCATTTTCTAAAAATAAATTTTTAATATAATAATTTTTTAATTTTACAAAAAATTCCTGGCTATCTTTAATTTGTCTATTATAATGCATAAACTTTCAATCATTTTATCGTTTTTTTTTATCTGTTTTATTTCAAAAATCGGATGGAATCAGTGTGAAACATTTTCAATAGACAATCATGTAGTTTGTGATAGTTTTACTTGGATAGATGGATTAACTTACACTTCTAGTAATAATACAGCAGTGCATACTCTAGTCGGTGCAAATGCAGTAGGTTGCGATAGTATAGTTACTTTAAATTTAGTCTTAAAAAATAGTTCTATAAAACCCAGTATTATTACAAGTTCAGATTCAATAATTTGTGCAAATAATGACTTGTTTTTGAATTTAAATGGCGGTCTTTTAGGAACCAACGGTCAATGGGTATGGTATAAAGATTCTTGCTCGGGAAATTCTATTGGAACTGGGTCAACAATTACTGTAAATCAAACAGCTAATACAACCTACTTTGTTAGAGCTGAAGGAGACTGTAATAATACCTTGTGCGAAAATATTACAGTTGAAAATTATTCTTACTTTATTGAATTAGATTCATTGACGATAGATTCTACCTATAATTCTACAGATAGTTCTTGGTCAATTATTGATTCGGTTTGTCCTCAGTCAGCAGTACAATTGTTTGCCCATTATTCTGAAACTTTTCCTTTGGGATATTCAATTACGTGGTACAAAAAATCATGTGGATCTTTTCCAATTGGTGTTGGTGATTCAATTACAGTTTATCCAGATTCTACAACTTCCTACTATGCTAGAGTTACTGGGACTTGTGGTGCATCACTTTGTAAAAGCGTTACAATTTTCACTAAAGACGGCTCTATTGCCCCTTCAGGGGTTTTGACCACTTCTAACAATTTTTGTTCCGGAGATTCAACTAATTTAAGTTTATCAGGCGGAAATCTTGGAACTGGAGCAGTTTGGAATTGGTATGAGAGTTCGTGTGGAACTAATTCTATAGGCTCAGGACCAACAATAACTGTCGTTCCCCATTCAACAACTATGTACTATGTTAGGGCAAATGGAGGTATATGTGGGTCAACTTCTTGCGAAGAAATTTTATTAAATATTTATAATTTAAATGTATATCATTCTCCTATTGATTCTCTGTGCGATTTATCTCCTATAATATTACAAGGTGGTTTTCCTAGAAATGGAACTTATTCTGGAAATGGAATTTTAGATAGTATTTTTGATCCTAATATTTCCGGCATTGGAGCTCATACAATAACATACTCCTACACTGATAGTAATAATTGTACTGATTCTACGCAGTTTCCAGTAGTTGTTTTAGAACCAAATTTTGACCCTATTTCAATTTCTGCAAATGCTTATGAAATTTGTAATGGAAACTCAACAACTATAAATTTGGACAATTCAAACCAACTAATTAGCGCTAGTCAATGGGTTTGGTACCAAGGAAGTTGTGGGACAGGTCAGGTCATAGGAACAGCAAATAATCAAATTTCAGTTTCTCCTACAACTACAACTAATTATTATGTTAGAGCTGAGGGAGGGTATTGCCCATCTAGTAATTGTATTGGTGTTACTATTGATGTTTATACTTTAGAAACGAATCTACTTGAAATTGATGATATATGTGGTGAAGATCATCCAGAATTTGAACTTACTGGAGGAACCCCATCAGGTGGTATATATTCAGGTTCAGGTGTTTCAAATGGTAGTTTTAATCCTATAAACGCTGGTATTGGCAATCATAATATAACTTACACATATACTTTAGGACCTTGTGTGGCAACTGATGTTGAAACCATCCAAATTAACGTGAGTCCAATTACTGTCGATTACTCAACAGAAATAGAAATATGTTCTGAAGGTGGAGTTATGATACATGCACACCCTAGAAATGGGTTAGGGTTTTACAGCTATCAATGGTCAGATGGATCTTTAGAAAACCCTCTTATGTTTGCAGAAATTGGAAGCTATAATGTTTTAGTTTCTGATGCAAATGAATGTTATTCACTTTTAGAGAATATTCAAATTGATAGAGATCTAGAATGCATTGACATGACTAATACTTTTAGTCCAAATAATGATGGAATAAATGATTTTTGGAATCTTAATTTTCAAAATTATGACAATTTAAAACTGATCATTTTAAATAAGTGGGGAAATAAAATTATTGACTATTCTGGCAATAACAGCTATCAATGGGATGGGAAAAATATTGACGGAGGTGATCTTCCTTCAGGTACATACTACTATATTATTGAACTGTCAGTTAATGGACAACAGCCTATTGATCAAACTGGTCCCATAACTTTAATAAGATAAGATTATGAAAAGAATTTTTACTGTTTCAGTATTTATTTTAATACTATTTAATTACAAAAGTCAACAAGTATCTTTAAATAGTCAATACCTTTTTAATGACTTTGCCATCAACCCAGCAGTAGCTGGAACTAAGGCCTATTCGCCGCTATCTTTTAGTTTTAGAAGACAATGGATGGGAATTGATGAAGCTCCAGTATCTCAAAATTTTATGTACCATACTTACTTAGGAGACAATATGGGTCTAGGAGGGCAAATTTATAATGATGTTTATGGCCCCTCTAGAAGATCTGGGCTAAGTACAACTTTTGCTTATAATATTAAAACAAGTAAACGAACTAAACTTTCTTTCGGGTTATCTGCAGCACTCACTCAGTTTTCAATTGATAGAGACAGGCTAATTACAGAAATTCCAGGGGATGTAGCGATTTTAAACTTAAGTAACCAAATAACTTCAGATTGTAATTTTGGACTGTACTGGACTGGTGAAAGTCATTTTGTAGGTATTTCTGGATTTAATTTATTCGAAAATAAAAGTAATTTTTTGGCTAGGACATCACCTATTATTAATACTATAAAAAGAGTTATGTACATTAATGGAGGATATAATTTTAAAGTAGGTGCAGTTATTGAAGTTCAACCATCAGCGGTTATGAGACTTATGGCAAATAATATTGTTCAAATTGATGGTAATGTTAAATTCACTTATAAAAATGCATATTCTCTTGCTCTATCATACCGAAAACAGGATGCACTCTCCTTGATGGGCGCTGTAAATTTAGGTACATCAACTATTGGCTACTCGTACGACCTTGGTATTTCAGATTTACAAAGTTACAACTCTGGAACACATGAAGTTTTTATAAGTTATAAGTTTAAAAAAGATGACTCAACAAAAACTCCATGGAAGAACAGAAATAGAGTATACTCCAGTTTTTCATCTGAAAACTAAGCTTCTAAAATGAAAAAAAGTATTCTTTTTTTAATTGCTACATTTTCTATAAATACATATTTAAGTCAAGCTAAATTAGCTGATATACTTTATACAAACTTCGAATATTCTACAGCAGCTAAAATTTATAGTGAATTAGATGACCTATCAAGTGAACAAATTAAGAATTACGCCTATTCATACTATCTAATAAATAATTTTAGGAAATCTATTCCAATTTTTAAACAAGCATTAGAAAAAAATCCCAATGATTTTTTATTAAAATTTAGATATGGTATAGCTCTAAAAAGTACTGGAAAATATAAATATGCTAAAAAAATATTGGAAGATTTGTCTTTAATAGATACATCAAACAAATACATCAAACTAAATATAAAATCAGTTGATTCTCTAATTAGTTGGGATACAGCAGAAGTTTTTAAGGAACTATCTAATCTAGAGGTTGTGAATACATCTTCTTCAGAGTTTTCCCCTAGTTTTTTTGATGACGGTATATTTTATATTGCTGAAAAAGGACAAAAAAAAACAATTGCTAATAACATAACTTTTATTCAAAAAAATGACTCTTTAAGTATTAAAGAAAAAAAACAATTTATTGAAAAGTTAAATAAGATTTTAGCCTATGGTAGTTCAGTCTCACCAAGAACTTTTGCTTATAAAATGGATATAGATTTTTCTAAATTATTCAATATTGCAGATTCGTCTATTCCAAAAAATGCCATTTTAAAAAATGATTTAATTATATCACACAAAAATTTTAATATAACAAGTGTAGCCACTGATCATCTAAACAAAAAAGTATATTATACCAGACACCCCTATTTAACAAATAACAATACTGAAGCATCACTTAACCCCATAATATATCAAGGTAAATTTTCTTCAAAGAAAAAAAAAGTATCTAAAAGAAGAAGAATCCCTGTTAGATTCTTATCTAGTTCTGTGGGTTCTGGTGAAGTTAGTTCATCTTCAGATGGAAAAACTATTTATTTTGTTTCAAATAAAAAAAATGGTTTTGGTGCAAATGATATTTATATTGCTCACAAAAAAAAATCAGGCGACTGGGGAAGAGCTATAAATTTAGGGCCTTTGGTAAATACTCCATTTGACGAGGGAACACCAAAAATTTACGATGACAGTATTCTTTTCTTCTCATCAAATGGATTCCCAGGTTATGGGAAAGCAGATATTTTTAAATGTAAAATAATTAACGATAGCGTTTTTGACGTTAAACATTTACATTATCCAATAAATTCACCTGCAGACGACAACCATTTTATTCTTCATCCATTTGACGAAAGTATTGCAATTATGAATTCCAATAGGTCTAAAGGAAAAGGTGATGATGACATCTATTTTGCACATTTAACTCCCATTGATCCTTATGTAAAGGGATACACAAAATATTTTAAAGACAGTACTTCTCAGAAAAATACTGTTGTAAGATTATTAGATAACAACAATGTGGAAATAAATCAATTTTTAACTGGGTTTCCTGGTAAATACAGATTTAATCTTGATGAAGGCCAAACATTTAAAATAGTAGCTACAAAGAAAAATTATTATGGAGAGACTACTGTGGTTTCTGATCAAACACTTTTTAGAAATGAAAGAAAAGATATAGAATTGCACCAAGACAAAACTTTTGAAGGATATACTGTCTTAAGGCACAATAATGAAAAAGTTCCGAATGTTAAAATTGATATTAGCAATGGTATAAAATCAAAAAAAATTACCATTTATTCAGATGAAAATGGATACTTTCAATTTGCATTTAATAATGATTCTATTCTACTTTTAGAAGGTCATAATCAACATTTATATGGTCTAAAAGAGTTTTTTATCGATACTAATTATCTAAGAGCCAAAAAACGTCATTTATTTTTAGATAGCGTTCAAAAAATATTTAAAGGTAAAGTAACTCATCAAAAGTCTAATGAAATTCAAATAAATGCTAAAGTAGTTCTCATTGATATGGATGGGATGGAATTAGATTCCTGTTATACAGATTCAACTGGACATTTTTTCTTTAATTTAGAAATGGTCAGAGATTACGAAGTTCATGCATATAAAGGAAATGCTGATGGGGTAGCTAATTTTCATACTAGTATTTTATATAATACAGAAAAAGACATTGAAGTCTATATTACTGATGACTATACTCCGGCCATTGGAAAAATCGTTGACGCTGATAACGATGAGCCATTACCATTTGTAAAAATCACGATAGTTGACTCAACAACAAATTCTAAGGATATCAGATACACCAACGATTATGGCAACTTTGAAATCCATTTACATGAAAATAACATCTACTATTTGATTATTGAAAAAAGAAATTATTTTACTAAAACATTAATTTTAAATATTGGAGATACTCTACCTAAAGTTATTGATTTAAGTAAAGAGTTTAATTTAAAATTATCAAAATCAGGATTTATTATTTCTCCAATATATTTTGATTTTAAAAGTCATAAATTAACTAATAATTCAAGATTACAGTTAGATTCATTAGCAGATTATTTAAAAAAGAATAAAGACAAGACCATTTCAATATTTGGTTATACAGATTGTCTTGGCACAAAAGAGTATTTAGATAAGAAATTTAATGTTCTTTTAGGAAAAAATAGAGCAATTTCAACAAGAAGATATTTAGAATATAAAGGAATCTTAAGATCAAGAGTAAATGTCATAGGTAGAGGAGCTGTGAATTTTGTAAACTCATGTTTTAGTGCTGAACTTTGTACTGATTCTGAACACAGAGAAAACAGAAGGTGCGAATTTCAATTAAATGACGATTAATTTTTTTCAAAAAAAAATTAAAATGTATTTTCCATTCTGTAGATAAGCATTACTTTCGTTCTAAAATTACTCTGTAATATGTCGGAAAGAAAAGTTCGCGTTAGATTTGCTCCTAGTCCCACTGGTCCTCTCCATATGGGCGGAATAAGAACTGCATTATATAATTATTTATTTGCCAAGAAAAACAATGGCGACTTCATTTTAAGAATTGAAGATACCGATCAAAACAGATATGTAGAGGGCGCAGAAGAATATATTATTAATGCTTTAAATTGGTGTAAATTAAGTATTGATGAAGGCCCCGGATTAAAGACTTCAAAAGGGCCTTACAGACAATCAGAAAGAAAACACTTATATAAAAAATATGTTGATCAGCTCATTGAATCTGGCCATGCATACTATGCTTTTGATTCAAGCGAAGAATTGACAGAGATGAGAGAATTGGCAAAAAAAGCTAAAATGCCCAATTGGCAATATAATTCTATCACCAGGAATTCCATGCAAAACTCTTTATCTCTTTCAAAAGAGGAAGTTGATAAAAGATTTTCCGATAATATACCATGTGCAGTTCGAATTAAAATGCCTAGAAACGAAGACGTAAGATTCTTTGATGAAATTAGAGGTTGGGTTGTTGTTAACACTAACAATATGGACGATAAGGTAATTTACAAAGCAGACGGAATGCCTACTTACCACTTAGCAAATGTAGTAGATGATTATTTAATGGAAATCTCTCATGTAATTCGTGGTGAAGAGTGGCTGCCTTCTGCCCCGCTTCACGTTTTACTTTACAAGTATTTAGATTTAGAAAAAGCAATGCCAAAGTTTGCTCATTTACCATTGATATTAAAGCCTGATGGTAACGGGAAATTAAGTAAACGAGATGGTGACAGACTTGGATTTCCTGTTTTTCCACTTCAATGGACAGACCCAATTACTAAGGAAGTTTCTTCCGGTTATCGAGAAAAAGGATACTTTCCAGAATCTTTTGTAAATATGCTTGCATTTTTAGGATGGAACCCAGGTAATTCAAAAGAATTATATACTATTGAGGAGTTAATTAAGGACTTTTCTCTTCAAAGAGTTGGTAAAAGTGGCGCTAAATTTGACCCTGAAAAAACAAAATGGTTTAATCAACAGCATTTAAGAAATAAATCTAATTCAGAACTTGCACATTTAATGCTGTTAGATTGTAATTACAATGTAAGTAATGCTTTTCTAGAAAAAGTTGCCAATTTAATGAAAGAGAGGGCTACTTTTCATCATGAGTTACTTTCTGAAGAATACTTTTTCAAAATTTTTGAAGAATACGATGACAAAACATTTAGAAAAAAATGGAATTCCAATACTTTATTACTAGTCAACGAATTTTTTGCCGATTTAGAGTTAGTTGAAAGTTTTCTATCAAATCAAATTGAAAATACGTTCCAAAAATTTATTGAAAAAAAAGAAATTGGAATGGGGGCGCTTTTACCATGTCTAAGACTTATTTTAACGGGGAAAGGAATGGGACCTTCATTATTTTCAATAATGGAACTATTAGGTAAACAAGAAGTGATGCATAGGTATAATATTAAATCTACACTCTTTGAAAATCTATTTCTAGAAAAATCCATTTCATAATGAACCGTATAAAATTACATGGCATAAGAACATATTCTTATCACGGCTGCTTAAAAGAAGAATCCATTGTTGGTGGAAATTATCTTGTAAACTTAAGTGTAGACTGTGATTTTAAAGTTGCTGCAATTGAAGATGAATTAGCAAAAACTGTTGACTATGTGGAATTAAAGAATATTGTCATTTTACAAATGAGTATTTCCAATAAGTTAATTGAAACTGTAGCCTACAATATTATAAATGATATAAAAGAAAAATTTTCAATTGTAGTTAAATGTAAAGTAGAGATTAAAAAAATTAACCCTCCCTTAGATGGAGATGTTGATTATGTATCAGTTGTAGTAGAAGAATAAATTGTTTATTTCATTGGAAGTTGTACTTTTGTTTTTCTTTAAAAGGTCTCGTGGCCGAGTGGCTAGGCAGTGGTCTGCAAAACCATCTACATCAGTTCGAATCTGATCGAGACCTCTTCTTTTAAAAAACTCTCCTTTTAACCTTTATTTTTACTCCTACTGATTAATTTTATAATTATTAATTGTAATATTTACTTTTTTAATAATTTATTAAAAACTATATGTATAGATATATAACTTTAGTTGGTCTTTTATCTACTTTCTCAAATTGTGTCTTTTCAAATAATATTCTCAGGTTAGATACCATAAAAATTGTTTCTTGGAATATTCAAATGACACCAAAAAAATTAGCTCCTTTTTCAAAAGTTTGCCGAAAAAATCAAAAGGCAAGAGCCCCAGAAATTATTCAATATTTAAATGCTACAAATTTCGATGTAGTTGTTCTTCAAGAGCTTTTTGATAAATCAATTACTAAAAAATTTCAAAATGATTTAAAAATTAAATTTCCCTACCAATTATCCCCTATTAAAGAGGGTTTTAATTTAAAGTTATCTTCTGGGTTAATGATTCTATCTAAATATCCTTTAGAAATGATCAATCACGTTACTTTTAACGTATCTAAAAAATTGGATAGAGTAGTAAAAAAAGGATGTAGTTTAGTGAAAATTAATGTTGGTGAAACCCCAATATTAGTTGGCGGAACTCATTTAGATTCTCATAGTAAAAAATCTCGAAATAAACAATATGAAATTCTAAAAAACAACATTATAAAACCCTATTTAAATGATACTGTTCCATTATTTCTTTTAGGAGATTTTAATACCGCTAAAAATTCTGAAAGTTATAAAGTGTTAGATAGCTTAATTACCCTTAAAAACTTCAAACTAAATGACAATAGGCCCTATAGTTTTGATGAATTTAATACTTGGAATGAGAGAGGTTATAATGCTTGGGTAGATTTTATCTTTTATCAAAATTCTAAAAAAATTGAAGCTTTAGATCAATATATTTTACGTCCTGTTATGAATTATAAAAAGACCAATATGGATCTATCTGATCATTACCAAATAGTTCTAGAGGCTGTTATTCATTAAGAGCTTCAAGCCTTTTTAAAAGTGGTGGATGGGAATAGTGAACAAATGTAAAAATTGGATGGGGATATAAGTTTGAGAGACTGTCTACAGAAAGTTTTTTTAGTGCTAGTTCTAAAGACTCTCCGCTGTAGGTAGTTTTGGCATAATGATCTGCTTCAAACTCGTTTTTCCTACTATTTATATTCATTAAAATACTAAGTATAGTTCCCAAAGGGCTGTATAGAATTCCAAAAGCAACCAATCCTAAATGAAATACCTTACCAGCTCCACCTAAGGATTGTGATATTTCCGGTTGTTTTAGACAAAGCTCTAACAAAAAACACATTAATCCCAGTTGAAATATCGTGAGAAAAAGCGAAGTAAATACATGCTTTTTTTTGTAATGGCCAACCTCGTGTGCCAAAACAGCAACTAGCTCTTCTTCTGTGTGTTTTTCTACTAAAGTATCGTATAGTGCGATTGTTTTCCTTGGTCCTAGTCCGCTAAAAAAAGCGTTGGCTTTTGAAGATCGTTTTGAACCGTCTATTATATATATGTTTTTAAGAGAGTAGCCCACTTTTTTTGAATAGGATTCAATTTTTTCTCTAAGACTACCTTTTTCTAAAGGCGTTAATTTGTTAAAAATAGGAACTATTAAATCTGCATAAAACATATTTATTAATAGCATTAAAATAGATAGAGATAGCCATAACCAAATCCAAAATCCATTTTCCAATAAAGAAACAATATAAATAGCTCCTGCCAATAAAGCTCCACCAACAATAATGGTAAGCAAATACCCTTTTATTTTATCTAGAACAAAGGTTTTAACTGTCATTTTATTAAATCCGTATTTCTCTTCAATAACGAAAGTGTTATAGCAGCTAAAGGGAATACTTATTATATCACTTAATATGAAGAGTGACAAAAAGAAAAGTGCCGATTGCAAAAAGGGAATATTATAATAATTAGCAATAAGATTTGAAAGCCAACCATATCCTTCAAAATATAATAATGATAACGTTATTAATAGACTAATAGAACTAGAAATAAAACCAATAGCACCTTTTTCTTTAGAGTATTCTTTTGCTTTTAAATACTTCTCTTTTTCGTAAAAATCCTTCATAGAGTCAGGAATTTCAGATTTCCAGTTTTTATCATTGACAAAATTTAAAACTGTATTAAAGAGGTAATTAAATATAACTAACCCAATGATTAAATAAAGCCAACTTTTAGCAATCATTTTAATTTTTTTTAATTGAAACTTACTAATTTTTTAAACTCGTTGATTCTTTCTTTAATTTGATTTTCGTCAAGGGCTACTAGCTTTTCTATTCCAAATTTCTCTACAGTAAAAGAGGCCATTGCAGAACCTACAATAATTGCTTTTTTCATTGCTTCCCAGTTAATGCTGTCACAAGTAGAAAGGTGCCCAACAAAGCCTCCTGCAAAAGTATCGCCTGCACCAGTAGGATCGAAAACTTCTTCCAATGGAAGCGCTGGAGCATAAAAAATATTATTATCACCAAAGAGTAAAGCTCCATGTTCTCCTTTTTTAATAATTAAATACTTGGGGCCCATTTGAAGAATGATTTTAGCTGCTTTTCTTAAAGAATTTTCTCCAGAAAGTAATCTAGCTTCTTCATCATTAATGGTTAATACATCAATTTGCTTAATCACTTCTTTTAAGTCATCCATGGCAATTTCCATCCAAAAATTCATCGTATCCAAAACAATTAATTTTGGTCGAGTTTCCATTTGTTGAATTACTTTCATTTGAACAGATGGAGTAAGATTCCCTAGCATAAGAATATCACAATCTTGATAGCTATTTGGAACAATTGGGTCGAATGATTCAAGAACATTAAGCTGGGTGTCTATGGTGTCTCTAGTGTTCATGTCTTGGTGGTACTTTCCAGACCAAAAAAAAGTTTTTTCGCCCTCTTTTATTTGGAGTCCTTCGGTATTTATTCCTCTTTTCTTAAAAAGATCAATTGTTTCTTTAGGAAAATCTTCCCCAACTACTGAAATTAAATTTGGTGAATCATTAAAATATGCTGCAGATAGGCTTATGTAAGTACAAGCCCCTCCTACTATTTTATCTGTTTTCCCAAAAGGTGTTTCAATGACATCAAAGGCAACTGTGCCCACGCTTACAATTTTCATAATTAAATTTTGGGGCAAATATAGCATTTGAAATAGCTCTTAAAAATATATTTCTAGAAATTGATTAAATAAAAAAATAAGAGGTATTGCATAAATTCAAACTTTGATGTAATATTGCAAACCAAAATTGCTTCTTTAGCTCAGTTGGTTAGAGCATCTGACTGTTAATCAGAGGGTCCAAGGTTCGAGTCCTTGAAGAAGCGCACTGAATATGAGAGAGTTACGACCATTATAGTTGTAGCTCTCTTTTTTTTAATCAACATCTAATCAACATTTCTGTAAACTTCAGGCTGTTTTTGAACTTAAAGGCCAGCACCTCCCTTTGCTTTCTTAAATAGGTAAACTCACCTAATAGCACCTATTATTTTTTGAATAGGATTTGCTTTTTTCTTATTTTGGTGGTTTTAAACTTATGAAATGAAGAAAATATTACTTTTTCCATTCTTATTTATTTTTACAATGTTTTTTACAAACAAACTATTAGCCACTCATGTTCCAGGTGGAAATATTACATATGAAAACATAAGTCCAAATACTTTTGTTATGACTCTTACAGTTTATGAAGACTGTGGTGGTTCAGTTACTATTGCAAATGGTACTCAATCCATCTCAGCTAGTAATACCTGTGGTTTAACTTCACCTACTATTACTTTGCCAAATATTATTTTTCAGAATGAAGCTTCTCAACTCTGTTCACAATTGCTTGGACAAAGCGAGTGCAATGGAGGAACTTTTCCTGGTATATATATGCATGTCTGGAGCGATACAATAACCCTTCCTGGGGGTTGCGATAGTTGGCTTTTTAGTTGGGATTTATGTTGTAGAAATACTTCAATAAATGCAAATGGTAGTTCAAATGATTTTTACATAGAAACTATTCTTAATAGTGTAACTGCACCTACCAATTCCTCTCCAGTATTTACTTCCCAACCTATTCCGTACAATTGTTTGAATCAGCTTGTGAATTACAGCTTTGGTGTTGTTGAGCCAGATGGAGATTCTTTACATTATTCATTGGTTAGTGCTATGACAGATGCTGGTGTATTTCTTCCCTACAATCCTGTTTATTCAGGTTCCTCGCCTATTAACGGGATTGCTATTGATCCTATTACTGGTGAAATTACTTTTATTCCTACAATTCAGGGAAATTTTGTAGTTGCTGTACTTATTGAAGAGTTTAATTCTAACGGAGATTTAGTTGGAAGTGTTATGCAAGATTTCCAATTTGAAATTCTTGTTTGTCAAAATATTGGCCCATCACCACCAGCTGGTGGCATTGTAAACCTTTATGGGGCAGATACATTACCTGGATCTTTAGGATTTGGGATACAAGCTTGTGAGGGCGATAGTATATGTTTCGATATGGTATTTACAGACTCCAACCCAAATGATACGCTTTCTATTACTTCTAATATTACCCAATTATTTCCTGGTTCTACATTTTCACAAACTGGTTCTACTTCACCTGTTACAGCAAGCTTTTGTATGGCTGTATTACCCGGAACAAATCCTTTTACAGCAATAAATGTTTCTGTTACGGATAATTCTTGTCCCATAAACGGAAAATCTTCTTTTGCAATCGGATTATCGGTTGTCTCAAGTACTAATTGCTCTCCACCATTGGCTCAAACCTACGTTCCAGATGATAACTTCGAGGCCTACTTGGAAGCTAATGGAATGGGTGATGGTATAGCCAGTAATGATTCGGTGTTGACGGCTAGTATTAGTGGGGTTACCAATTTATCTGTGCCTTCTTTAAGTATTGCAGACTTAACTGGAATTGAGGATTTTATTGCTTTAAATACTTTTGATTGTCAATCGAATCAGCTAACAAACTTAGATATAAGTAATAATACTGCTTTGGTAACTTTTTATTGTCTATCTAATCAGCTTACAAGTTTAGATGTATCAAATAACACTGTTTTGAATACCCTAGGTTGTCAATCTAATCAGTTAACAAGTTTAGACGTAAGTAATAATACTGCTTTAATTGGTCTAAATATTCAAAATAATCAAATTGTCAATTTAGATGTAAGTAATAATACTGCATTGAAACTACTATATTGTAATTCTAATCAGCTAACAAGTTTAGACTTAAGTAATAACACTTTATTGAATCAATTACAATGTCAAAATAATCAACTAACAAGCTTAGATTTAAGAAATGGGAATAACATAAATTTTACATACATAGTTAGTTACGATTTTAATGTCATTGGAAATGCTAATCTTAACTGCATTTCTGTTGATGATGCTACTTGGGCTACTGCCAATTGGACTGGTATTGATAGCCATACTAGCTTTAGTAACGACTGCGCTTTGTTTTCTTCTTTAACTGCCGATTTCTCTGCTAGTGATTCTACTTTTTGTCAAGGGACTACAGTTACTTTTACAGACTTATCTACAGGAACACCAACATCTTGGGCATGGGACTTTGGTGATGGCACTACTTCTAATTTACAAAATCCTACTCATACTTATGCAGCAAGTGGAGCTTACGATGTTTCTCTTACAGTTACTACTAGTAGTGGAAGCGATAGCGAAACCAAAACTAGTTTTATTACAGTAAACTCAAATCCAAATATTAATGCTGGAATAGATCAAACTATTTGTAGTGGAGATAGTGTAACATTAAATGCAACTAGCGGTCAAAACTTCATAGTTGGTGTAACGGCTGTAAATGCTTCAAATTATATTCTTTCTGGTGCATTTGCTGGAAACGACCCTGCTATAAATGTCTCTCTAGGAGATACACTTACTTTTAATGTTAATTCTCCAGGTCATCCATTTTTAATAAAAACTACTGCTACAACTGGTACTGCCAATTCAGTTGCTGTATCCAATAATGGTACTTCTTCGGGGATAATAAGTTGGGCACCAAGTTCTGCTGGAACCTATTATTACATATGTGAATTTCATGCAGGAATGGTTGGAACCATTACTGTAGGAGGTAATAATATAAACTATACTTGGGATAACAGTGTTATTAACGGAGTCGCTTTTACCCCAACAGCTACAAATACTTATACTGTTACTACAGCAGATGGAAATGGTTGTTTTTCAACAGACAATGTTACAGTAAATTTAATTCCAAATTCTACTGGAGTGGATGTTATTTCTTCATGTGATAGCATTACTTGGATTGATGGAGTTACTTATACAGCTAGCAATAATTCTGCTACTTTTACCCTTCAAACAGCCAATGGTTGCGATAGTGTAGTTACCCTTAATTTAACGATAAATCAAACTTTAAGTGGAACAGATGTTATTTCTTCATGCGACAGCATCACTTGGATCGATGGAATTACTTATTCAACTAGTAACAATACAGCCAATTACACACTAACAAACGCCGCAGGATGCGACAGTGTAGTTACCCTAAATTTAACAATAAATCAAAATTTAAGTGGAACAGATGTTATTTCTTCTTGCGACAGTATTACTTGGATCGATGGAATTACTTACACAGCTAGCAATAGTTCTGCTACTTTTACCCTTCAAACAGCCAATGGTTGTGACAGTATAGTTACCCTAAATTTAACCATTAACCAAGGTTCTACTGGAACGGATGTTATTTCTGCTTGCGACAGTATTACTTGGATCGATGGAATTACTTACACTGCTAGTAATAATTCTGCTACTTTTACCCTTCTATCAGCCAATGGTTGCGATAGTGTAGTAACTCTTAATTTAACGATAAATCAAAATTTAAGTGGAACGGATGTTATTTCTGCTTGCGACAGTATTACTTGGATCAATGGAATTACTTACACTGCTAGTAATAATTCTGCAACTTTTACAATTCAAACAGCCAATGGTTGTGACAGTATAGTTACCCTAAATTTAACCATTAACCAAGGTTCTACTGGAACGGATGTTATTTCTGCTTGCGACAGCATTACTTGGATCGATGGAATTACTTATTCAACTAGTAACAATATAGCCAATTACACGTTTTCAAACGCTGCTGGCTGTGATAGTATAGTAACTCTTAACTTAACAATTAGCTCTGGCTTTTTATCCGAAGAAACTCTATCAGCTTGCGATAGTTTACTATGGTCTGTAAATGGAAATACGTACACTCAAAGTGGAATATATTACGACTCATTACAAAGCTCAAATGGTTGTGATAGTTTATATAAATTAGATTTAATTGTAAACAGTTCTTCTTCTAGCTTATTTATCACCTCTTCCTGCCTGTCTTATAGTTGGAATGGACAAACGCTGTTAGCTACTGGAATATATATAGACACTAACGTGAATGCTGCAGGGTGTCTTCAATATGATTCTTTAGATTTAACTATTACTACCATTCCTAATGTTTTTAATGAAGTAGCCTGTGACTCTTTTGCGTGGAATGGAACTAGTTATAATACTAGTGGAACTTATACTACTAGTGGAGCTTGTGTAGATACTTTGAACCTAACTATAAATAATTCCAGTACTTCTATATCAAGTTTATCTTCTTGTGACTCTGCTAACTGGAATGGATTAACTTACTCAGTAACGGGAATTTATAATTTCATTACAACTAATTCTGTAGGTTGTGATAGTACAGCTACTTTAAATCTTAATATTGATTCTGGATCAGTTTCTCAGTTAAGTATTACTGCTTGTAACTCGTATTTATGGAATGGAGTATCATATAATCAATCTGGCACATATTACGACAGCTTACAAAATACAACTGGTTGTGATAGTACTTTGGTACTGAACTTAACTGTTGATTCTTCTACTACCACCACTTTAAGTGAAGTAGCATGTAATACTTACTTTTGGAATAACAATAGCTATACTTCTAGTGGAAACTATAGAGATACTCTTCAAAATATAAATGGCTGCGATAGTGTAGTTACTTTAAACTTAACTATTAATAATTCGTCTTCATCATTAATTAATATTACTGCTTGTGATTCCTACTCTTGGAATGGAACTAGTTATAATGTAACTGGAATATATTACGACAGTTTACAAACTGCTAGCGGCTGTGATAGTATTCAAACTCTTAACTTAACCATTAACAATTCTATAAACAACACCATAAATATTTCTGCTTGCGATACTTACTCTTGGAATGGGGTTTCTTATAACGTAAGTGGAACTTATACTTATGGTTCTTTAACTGCCAGTGGTTGCGACAGTATTGTAACTTTAAATCTTACCATAAATAATTCTTATTCTAGTACAGATACCATAAATTCTTGTAACAGCTATTCTTGGAATGGAACTACTTATAATCAATCTGGAACATATTACGACAGTTCATCTACTGTAAATGGTTGTGATAGTATAAACATCTTGTCGCTAATCATTTCTGGAAATATTTTTAGTTTAGATACCGCAGCTGCCTGTCAAAGCTACATTTGGAACGGTAATCAGTATGATTCTTCTGGAATTTATATAGATACTATTACTTCTTTAGTAGGTTGCGATAGTATTAAAACATTATACCTAACTATAAACGATGATGTAACGTCACCAATTACATTAGAGCTACTACTAGATGATTATTGTTTAGAGACTTATTGGAATGTTAAAGACAGTCAAGATTCTGTCTGGTACAGTGGACAAAATTACAACTGTAATCCAAGTGGAGGAGGAACTCAAGCCAATATAATTATCAATAAAAAAATGTATCTAGATCCTAACGATTGTTATACTTTTGAACTTGGAGATGTTTATGGGGATGGTTTAGGAGCTTCATTCTGGGGAGGAGTCGATGGAAGTTGGCTTATTAAAGATTTTAATAATTTAGTAATTGGTCAAGGCCAAGGAGATTTTGGATTTATTGTTGAGTACAGCTTTTTGGTAGGTCAATCCTTTGTTACCAATGTTATAGAAAATGAAGATTTAAAACCTGTTATTTCTATCTACCCAAACCCAACAAATGAAAATATTACAATTAGCATAGAAAACTTTAATGGAAATATCCAAACTGAGGTTTACGATTTAATTGGTCATAGACTTCAAAACACAAATAAAACTACCATTAACTTACGAGATTATGCAAGAGGAATTTACCTTCTTAAAGTAGCTTATGGTGATAGAGTTGAAGAAGTAAAAGTGATTAAGGAATAAATTTAACACAAATAACTCCGATCGATTCATCAGTTTTTTACATTATGAATTATGGAAAAATAATTAAAAAATATTTAGGTATAGTTAGTTTTATTCTTGCATTTATTGGATTAACCATCTATTCTTATACAAATTCTATGGTAAAGAAGTTGAGCCACTTGGTGAAATATTTTTCTTCGTATGGATTGCTACATGGACTATTAGTAGTGAAATAAAGAAAAACCTAAAAAGTGGTGGGTATATACAGTCTCAATATTATCGCCTGCAGCAATTAATACTACGCTTTTTATTTATTCATAAATACGGCTGAACGTGGTAGGATTAAAATATCTTTCTTGATTATTGTTAAGATAAAATGAAATAATAAAATCAGTCAATCTCGACTCCAAATATTACAATATCGTCAACCTGCTCATAATTCCCCATCCATTCTGCTAGTCTTTCTTCTAGTTTTCTTTTTTGGTTTTCCATGGATTCATTTACAGTTTCAACTAATAATTCTTTGAACTTTTTATACATAAACTTCTTTCCTCTTTCTCCTCCAAATTGATCTGGATATCCATCGGAAAATGCATATACTTTATCACCTTTAATCAAGTCTATTTCAAAATTTTCGTAGTTATGTTCTTCATGGTTAAAAGAACCAATAGCAAATTTATTTGTTTTATAAATTTCTAACTCTCCATCTCTTATAAGGTAAACTGGATTATTTGCTCCAGCAAATCTAAGTTTCATTTCCTTACTATTTATTGAGCAGAGTGTGATATCCATCCCGTCCCTAATAGAATCATCAGCACTTTTGTTTAAAGCCTCATTTGCATATCTATTAAGGTCATCTAAAATTAGGCCTGGCTTTGACAATTTATGCTCCTTAAAAGCACTATTTAAACCGTTAGCCCCCACTAAGCTCATAAAAGCACCTGGGACACCATGACCGGTACAATCAACTGCTGCAAACATAAATTCATTTTTTTGTTTCCCTATCCAGTAAAAGTCTCCTGAAACAATATCTTTTGGTTTAAATAACACAAATGAAGAAGGAAAATATTTTTTTATTTGTTTTTCAGGGGGAAGTATAGAGTCTTGTAATCTTTTAGCATATCTAATACTGGCAGTAACATCTGTATAAAGCTCTTCAATTTCAGCTTTTTGTTTCACGACCTCTTCAGTTCTTTCTTTAACTTTTTGCTCTAAAATTCTCTCCGTTTCAGCTAATTCATCCTTCATTTTTAAAAGTGCGTGACCCAATACATCTTCATCACTAAGAGGTTGATATTTATAATCAAAATTACTTTGTCCGATTTCATGAGCAAATTGGGTTGTTTCTGTCAACCCCGTAACTAAGCTATTCATAGCCTCAGACATTTCTCCAATTTCATCATTGCTAGGTTCAATTTGATTTTTTGGGAAAATTCCTTTGCCTAATCCTAACAGAATTACTTTAAGACTCTGTACTGGTTTTGTAATACTGAGGGTTGTAAAAATTGCAATAAGAATTGTCCCAAGAACAATAATTATAGAAAAAAATATGATGCTATTTATTAAATTTGCAAATCTATTATTAGTCTCTATTTGTTGTTTATCCGCAATTTGTGTTCTAATCTGAGACAAATCACTGATAGACTTAAGAATAAATTCATAATTTGCGCTTATTTCTTCAAACATAAATTGAGCATTAAATGCTAATGCTTCATCTTGGTAACTATCTATATTAATAAATACCTCTCTTACTTCAAAGTTATATGATTCAATTAAAGCAAAAACATCTGAATAAATATCATTAAATTCTTCCAACCCTCCTTCTGAAGAAATCCATAAAGAAGATAATTCTTTAATCGTTTCTAAATCATATAAGATTGTTGAGTCAAGTAAAACTTCTGCTTCTAATTTAAATTGGTCATCAGGCCTAGTTTCTTCAATAACCCATTTTTGCATATAGGTTTGAGTTTTTGCTAAGTCATCTTTAAGTTGATTAATTACAAAAAGAGAGGGTTGATCAATTTTTAAAAACTTGTCATTAGATTTAATGGCAACATTAACAACGGAAAATGTATATAAAAAGACAAATAGTAATAATATTACAACTACACTAAATCCTCCACCAATTTTTTTTCCAACTGTAAATCTCAAAATTTTCTAGTTATTTTCATTCGCTGGATTAGCAGACTCCAGATCTTTAAGGATATTCATATACTCTACATGTTTTTCCATGTCGTTTAAACTGTAATATACAGCTGCAATTCCTTGAACTATCGAAACTTCCTTCGGCTTCATTTCATAAACTTTCTTTAAATAAGGAAGAGATTTAGAAAAATAATTAACAGCTTGCTCTTGCATTAAAATAACCATTTCTAAATCCGCATCAATATCTAGTTCTTCCATAATAATGTCTACTCCTAAATTGTGGAACATAATCCCTAAATTATAATTAGCAGAATATTGATTAGGTTCAATATTAAGAGATTTATTAAAATAACTAATACAAGAATCTAATAAGTCTTTGTTAGCGTGCTTATCCTTTTCGTAGCTCATTTTAAATAACATTCCAATTCCGTAATAAAAGTCAACATCTTTTTCTGCGAAATCATAGTCAGGGTGAGCAATTCTTTTTAATCTTTTATATTTATTATAATACGAGACTGCATCTTCTCGATTATTTACAGCAAACTTCTGAAGAATGGTAACTGCGTCATTATAGTATTTGGTTGAAATATAGTCTAACGCTTTGGTATTTCTTTCAAAATATTGATTCTCCACATCTAAATTCATAGATTTTATAAAACAATCTGCAGCTTTTAATTTTGTCTCAGATCCATTTTCCTTATTTTCTACATATTTAAAAATATCAAGGTTAATAAAGCCGCAAACATGCCAGAAATAAGAATCATCATTTTGGTCTGGGCACTGAGATAATACAGTGTCAATATAACCTATTGCATTTACATAATTTTTAGACTGATATTTTTGAAGCAAAAGCATTTTCTCAGGACAGTACTTAGCTTGTGAAAATGATGTCAAAAATATACTTAGCATCAAGAATAAGGACAATATTTTATTTAATCCATTCATATTATTGAATAAGCTAATTTAGTTAAGGTTTGGCCAATCTTAAAATCATTTTTTTCTAATACAGATTTATTAAGTTGAAATTTAAGTCTGCTTTGAACGTAAACAAAATTAATCATGTTTCCGCTTGAATTAGAAATATCTTTTAACTCAGTAACGAGAAGAGTTTTTTCATTCAAAACTTTCTTGACATTTGAAATTACGTTTGATTTTTCTTCACTGACAAATAGTAAGTGACAGTCGGTAATATCTGATGTTGATTCATAAAAATCAAATACAATATTTTGACTACCCGTCATCTTCCCTTTAAAATTAGTGTTAAGTTGATTATATAAGTCTTTACTGCCATATATTCCAATGGTAAAATCTCCAGTAGTATGTGCGGTTGGCCAATAAACTTTTTTAGCAAATGAGTAAAGATAAATACCCTGTAATTTCATTCGAGCTGCTTTTCCAGCGTCTTGAGAGTAAAACATAATGCTCGGGAATAGCATTAAAATACTTACTATAAATGATATATGTTTTTTGTTCCCCAACTATTAATAAATATACTTCAAAATTAGCAAAGAATATTAGACTCTACAAATTTAATAATGTTTGATTTTGTTTTTCATGTATTTATCTCTGCTTTTGAAAGCTTTATTTCTAAGATTAACCTTATCATATCTGTTTCGAGCTGCCATCTTTCTATGCTCCATTGTAAAGCTATCTTTATCTACACCACTTTGCTTATAGTTTACTTTCCCAAGCCTCTTAAAAGGGTCATCATATAATCCAATTAGACCATTGTTTTTTTTAACATTAGAAAAAGAATCTTTTTGTTTTTTTGACAAGTAAGATTTAGCTGAATATAGAAGTCCTCTTTTATTGTTTTTTTTTATTTTATTGCTGCTTTTTTTTACAGTAAAAGGGTCTCTATATTGGGAAATGATATTTTGTTTTCCCAAGAAAAAAAACAAAAAAAACATGAATATGTAAAATATTCTTGAACTCATGTTAAGAAATTATAGTTGCTCTTCTTGTGGCATTTCTTTTACGAAATCTCTATCAAAAAGATACAGCCCCGCCTTATCTTTCCCTATCATATTTAATTTATCAATAATAGTTCTTGCCAAAGCTTCTTCCTCAAGCTGTTCGGCAACATACCACTGCATAAAATTATGTGTTGTAAAGTCTCTTTCATCTAAGCATAGTCCTACAATATTATTAATGCTTTCCGTAACATTTAATTCATGTTCTAATAAAGATTCAAATACGTGAGTCAATGATTTAAAAGTTTCCGGGGGTTGTATTAAAGCAGGAATTAATGCATTACCGCCTCTTTCGTTTATGAATTTTACTAGTTTTAACATGTGTTGTCTTTCCTCATCGCTGTGTTGGTATAGGAAAGATGAGGAGCCACTTAACCCTTTAGTTTCAGTCCATGAAGCCATAGATAAATAAAATTGTGAAGATGAAGCTTCTAATTCTATTTGCTTATTTAAAGCTTTTTCAATTACAGGTTTTAACATATTAATATTTTACACAAATATAAGCCTTTTAAACTATTTAAAAAAGAGCTTTAAATAAAGTGCTTCTAACCAAGGATCACATACATAAATTTACAATTCTAACTTGGATTAAAATTTATTTATACTTTTAACGAATTATGGTACTATTTACAAAAAGTATTAGACATTTATTTTTTTTGGTTTTAATTACTAATGCTTTGGTACTAGAAACATTTTCCCAAACTGTTATTAATGGTAAAATTCTTGATCAAGAAACTAATGAAGAGTTAATTGGCGCTTCGGTTAAAATTATAAATTCAAACTATGGTTGTATTACTGACTTTAATGGCGGGTTCATCATTAAAACAAATACTCCTTTGCCCTTCAATATTGAAGTTTCTTACATTGGCTATGAGTCTAAAACTATTAATTTAAATAGTGCTAAATTTCTAAAAATCAACTTAGAAAGTAAAGATTTACAGCTTAAGGCTGTTGAAGTTATAAGCGGTATTAGTAAAAAACTTAAAGAATCTCCTTTAAGTATCGAAACTATGGATATTAACGACATCAAGCAAACCTCAGCAACCAACTTTTATGAGGGACTTAGCCATATGAAAGGGGTAGATATGACCTCTGCTAGTTTAGGTTTTAGAGTTATTAATACTAGAGGATTTAACAGTACTTCTCCAGTAAGATCGTTACAAATAATAGATGGTGTTGACAACGCTTCTCCGGGATTAAACTTTGCTTTAGGAAATTTTTTAGGTGCTTCCGAATTAGATTTAATGAAAGTAGAAATAATTTCAGGTGCTAGCTCTGCTTTTTACGGTCCCAATGCTTTTAATGGGGTAATAAGTATGGAAACCAAAAACCCTTTTTTATTTCCTGGTTTTTCAGCATCGGTAAAATTGGGGGAGCGAAACTTAAACGAATATGCCGTTAGATATGCAAAAGTTTTAAAGGATAAAAAAGGAAAAGATAGATTCGCTTATAAGTTTAATATTTACTACATGAATGCCGACGATTGGGTTGCCGATAATTCAAATAGTGTTGCAGACTTAGAAACTAATGAAAATAGTCCTGGAGGGTATGATGCTATCAATCGTTATGGTGATGAGAATCTAAACCCAATTTTAAATCAAATGATTTATGGGTTAGACGGGAAAGTAGACACCTCAAGTATTTTAAAATATCCTGGGCTTAAAAGGTGGCACAGAAAAGGCTATTGGGAAAAAGATTTGGTAGACTACAACACAGAAAATTTAAAAACAAGCCTAGGGTTTCATTATTTATTTAAAAATTCTATGGAATTATTTTCTTCAAGTAATTTCTCAACAGGGACAACTGTTTATCAAGGAGAAAACCGTTTTAGTTTAAAAAATATTCGGTTTTTTCAAAATAAGATTGAACTTAAAAAAGAGAATGACTTCTTTATAAGATTATACTCAACTCATGAAGATGCAGGTGATAGTTATGATGCAGTATTAACTGCGTTTCAACTTCAAAATGCAGCTGCTTCAGACAATGACTTTCATGAGCTATATAAAGAATATTGGCTTGATGAAATTAAACCTAAAGTTGAAAGCTTAGACCCTTCAATAAATTGGCAACCTGCTTTTATTAATGGAGTAGCTTATCCAGTAAACTTTACAGATATTTTTAATTTAATTGATGGAATTCCTATGGACTCTTTAGTTAATTGGCATCAAAGTGCAGCAAATCATGCCAATAATTCACATCCAAATATGGGGGTATCTTCATTTTATGAAGTTGGCACGGATAGTTTCGACTCCTTATTTAACCTAATCACTAATAAAGCCTCCGTTATTGATGGTGGTTCTAAAATTGTTGACAAATCATCCCTATACCATTTTCATGCTGAAAAAATTTTTAACTCTGATTTTGGAAAAATAACTGTAGGCGGGAACAGCAGAGTTTACACTCCAAAATCTAATGGTTCATTATTTAGTGATACTAACAATATAAAAATTGTAAATGTTGAAGGGGGTATTTATGGTGGGTTAGAAAAAAAATTATTGTCTGACCAATTAATTATAAAAGGTTCTATAAGATTTGATAAAAATCAAAACTTTAAAGTTATACCTACCCAAGCAATTTCTGGTATTTTTAACATTAATGAAAATCACACTGTTAGGTCAACATTTACTTCTGCTATAAGAAATCCAACTTTACTAAATCAATATATGTATTACAACGTAGGAAGAGCCAAGTTAGTTGGAAACATTAGTGGTTATGAAAACTTGTACACTTTAGAATCCGTATATTCTGCTCTTAGTTCTGGAAGAGAAATAGATTCATTGGTGAGTTTTAATTTAGATCCTATAAAGCCCGAAGAAGTAAAGTGTTTGGAGTTTGGGTACAGAGGGACGTTATTTAATAGATTTTATATTGATGCTAATTATTATTTTAATTGGTATACCAACTTTATTGGTTTTGTTGTAGGTGCAGATTTATTTGTTGATCCTTTGAGTATTTTAATAAATGATGTTTACAGAGTTGCAACAAACTCGAATAAAACAATAACAACGCAAGGGTTTTCAGTTGGTTTAAATTATTATTTAAATAATAATTTTACAATTAACGGAAATTACTCTTGGAATAAATTAAATAAACAAATTGATGATCCAATTATTCCATCATATAATACTCCTGAACATAAATTTAATATTGGGGTTTCAGGAAAAGATATTAATTTTAATAACCTTAAAAACATAGGGTTTAATATAAATTATAAATGGATAGAGGGATTTATTTTTGAAGGCTCCCCACAATTTACTGGTCAAGTTCCTACTTATGGGCTTTTGGACTTACAGATAACAAAGTCTCTTTCAAAACTTTCTGTTAAGTTAGGAGGCTCAAATATTTTAAATAATAAAGTTCTTCAGGTTTACGGAGGCCCATACATTGGCAGAATGGCTTATATATCACTATTATTAGAAATTTAAACCCAAAATCCTTTTAAACTACGAGCAACAATTGATTTTTTTTTGTAGATTGTACATAAATTATTTACAAAATTAATATTATGAAAAAAATTACTTTTAGCTTTTTATTTATTTTAACTGTTATTTGCTCCTCAATTTCTTTTGGGCAAACAACAAGGTATTTAGATCCGGTATTTGACGACACAGAAATTACCGAAACCAAAAATATTGTCTATGCAACTAATTTTTCTGTTGCATTAGGTACGCCAATACCAACTGGGACTTCTAATATTCCAGTTGGAGCAGATACTACTATAGTTGGAGCAGATACTACTATCACTCCGATACTATTTAATATGCCTGCTTTGGAAATGGATATTTTTGAACCTACTACAGATTCAGTCACTGAAAGACCTTTAATTATATATTTACATACTGGTACTTTCGCTCCGATTTTCCGAAATGGAAATGCTACTGGTTCAAGAACTTTTGATTGGGCAACACAAAAGTTTTGTATGGAATATGCAAAAAGAGGTTATGTTGTGGCAAATACTGATTATAGATATGGATGGAATCCAAGATTACCAACTGAACCCGAAAGAGCAACAAGTTTAATAAAAGCTGCTTACAGAGGAATTCAAGACGTAAAAGCTGCCATTAGGTTTTTAAGAAAAGACTATGAGATGGGAGGAAATACTTATGGAATTGATACATCAAGGATCATCCTATGTGGCCAAGGCACAGGCGGTTGGATTGCTACTTGTCTTAACTCATTAGATACGCTAGTAGAGCTAGAATTACCTAAATTTCTAGATGCAGTTACTTCAATGCCGTTACTTGACACTGCTATTGAAGGAGATTGGTTTGGTTATGGTGGAAGTGCTACTAATAATATTGAAAATCATAAAGGTTACTCTAGCGATCATGATATGGTTCTAAATATGGGTGGTGCCATTGGAGATTTATCATGGTTAGAAGCTGGTGACAAACCTATTGCCGCTGTTCACGGTAATTTAGATGCTGTTGCCAGATTTACAACGGGAAACCTTACTACTACTGGAGTAAATGTAGTTTCTAATATTAGTGGTTCTCATGATGTAGTGGCAAAAGCTAACATGTTGGGAAATAATAATTCTATTCCAAATCTCTACGACCCTTACACAGTTGCTGCAAAAAGAGCTTCTAATAATTTAATAGGAACAGCAGATTTTAGTGGTGATACTATTACAGCAAGCGTTGATAATTTATTTCCTTTTAATACTGGGAATCCTGGTGAAGGTGCTCCTTGGGATTTTTGGGATTCTGCAACAATTCTTCAACTAGCTATTGGTGCCTTTGGTCAGACTGTTGGACCAGTTCAGGCAAACGCTGCACTTGCTAGCAGTCTGCAAACAAACCCTAATATGAGCATGAATAAAGCTATGGCTTATGTAGATTCTACTCTTGGCTTTTTCTGTCCGAGAATTGTAAATACATTAATGCTTCCTGGAAATTCTGTTGGAATTATTGATGTTAAAATGGATGTTAATATATACCCTAACCCATCTAATGATTTTATTACAATTAATTCATCCACTAATATTAGCTTAATATCTATTTTTAATAATAATGGAGTTTTAATGGGGCAATTTAAACCTAACAGATTTACTTGTAATTTAGACTTACGTTCTTATGCTAAAGGTTTTTATTATGCTGAGATTTCTAATGCTAGCTCTACTAAAACTGAAAAATTCGTTTTAAAATAATTTCAGAACTTTTAAATTTTTTAAAGCCCCTTTTGGGGCTTTTTTTTTGGGGATTATATTATAGTTTCTTAACAGTCAAAGTATATATAATTAATATATATTTGTCGATTAAATTTAATTATTGTCAATGGATATAGTAATTCAAATCACACAGTTTATAATGAGTCTCTCATTATTAATAATTCTTCATGAACTTGGGCACTTTATACCAGCTAAAATTTTCAAAACTAAAGTTGAAAAATTCTACTTATTTTTTGATTGGCCATTTTCGCTTATAAAAAAGAAATTTGGCGAAACTGAATATGGAATTGGGTTACTTCCACTAGGAGGATACGTAAAAATTGCTGGAATGATTGACGAAAGCATGGATAAAGAGCAGTTAAAAAAAGAGGCTGAAGATTGGGAATTTAGATCTAAGCCAACATGGCAACGTTTAATTATAATGGTAGGTGGGGTTACTGTAAATTTATTCTTGGGTTTTTTGATCTATATCATGATTCTTTTTGTATGGGGAAGTGGATATATTTCAAACGATAAAATAGAATATGGAGCCCACTTAAGTAATCCTATTTATGAATCATTTGGATTTCAAGAAGGTGATCTTATAATTCAAGTTGGAGAGGATAAAATTATTGAGTTTGGGGAAGCTGAAAAAAGAATTCTTATTGATGGTGAAAGAGAATTAAAAGTTAAAAGAGATAATCAAATTGTTACTATTAATTTATCCGATGATATTATTGAAGAGCTACTTAAAAATAAAGGAAAAGGGATTTTCTCTGAAATGAGAACCTACAATACTATAGACTCTGTTATAACGGGTTCAAATGCTGAAAAAGCTGGCTTTCTAAAAGGTGATAGTATAACTGGCTTGAATGGATTAAAAACCCCTTTTTATAAAGATTTTTATGAGGAAATTCAAAATTATAAATCTCAAGAAGTAGAAATATCTTTTTTTAGAGACGATATTTTAAAAACCACATTAGTCTCTACAAATGAGAACGCTACAATAGGATATATTAAATCAAATAAAAATATATTTGAGTTTAAAGAATATTCATTTATTGAATCAATACCAGCAGGTATTAAAAAAGGTGGGCAAACATTGAGTAGCTATGTGAAATCTTTAAGTTTAATATTCAACAAAGAAGGGGCGAAACAAATGGGGGGATTTGGGTCAATTGGCGGCCTTTTTTCAAAAGATTGGAACTGGTATGTTTTTTGGTCTATGACTGCATTGCTTTCTATTATTTTAGCTTTTATGAACATTTTACCTATTCCAGCATTAGACGGTGGCCATGTTATGTTTTTAATTTATGAAATGATAGCTGGTAAAGCACCAAGCGATCAGTTTTTAACAAGAGCTCAAGTGGTTGGAATGGTTCTATTATTTTCACTTTTAATATACGCCAACGGAATGGATGTATATAGATTTATGTCTAGCTAATACCTACTTTTAAACATCTATTTGCGCATAATCTTTTATTGTTTTAAAGTAAACGACTCTACTTAGCTTGTATTTTTGTTGAAATTAAAAATTATGCGAAAGAATATTCTTTTTGCTTCATTCTTTATTATTTTTAAATTAATTTCTTTTGGACAAGAGGCTGCACAATACAATGATTTTGAAATCTATACTCAGGATAAAAACAATAAAATATTAATTATACCATTTGAAAATAAAATGTATGCTTCATCTGTTGACAGTGAAATAGCAGCATTTAATAAAATCCCTTATAAAGAGGTTAAAGAGGAGATTAAAATTGGAATTTCAGCACAAATTCTACTTACAATAAGTAATAAAATTCCTGCCATTTCAATGGCTCATCATAAAGATTCTATCGCTGAAGTATTAAATTATATCTATAATAGTATAGGGTTAAAATATGATCAGGTGAAATCAAAAGACACACTCATAGAAAAGCAGAGAAAAACTGACTTAATTAAGGATAAATTAAACAACTTTATTAAGCATACAAAACAAGATCTTGAAAAAAATAATTCCAAAAAAGAAAATATTCAAAATGGGGAAATACATACAACTAGTATGACAGGTGAAAGATTTATGAATGTTATCATTCAAAATCCTAATTTATTAAGCGAATTAAATGAGAAGTATAGGACGAATTATTATCTTTTTATTAATGAGTTTCATATTGGCAGATCATTATCAGTTCCAGAAAATATTTATATAAAAAAAAGAGAGATAAGTACCCATTATACCGTATTTAATCAAACGGGGATTGAAGTTGATGCCGGAGTAGTAAAAGTTCAGATGCCAAGTGATGTGCTAGAAATTAAAAAAATTGAAAATGATTACCTTTCTATTATTGCAGGTGAATTATGTTCATTTATTCCAAAACCAAATATTGAAAAACCTTCGCTATTGAAAGAAGCTGAGGACAATAAAAATTCAAAAAAACAAAGAAAAGTTATTCATGGAGTATTGGAATAACAAGCACAATAATTAGAGTTTAATTAAAAAAATGGGTTATACTTAAATAGTTGGACTTGATTTATAGCACAACAAATGATTTTAATTTTGAAAATTGACCATCACTTATTTTTATAAAATAAAACCCTTTAGCTAAAAAATTATTTTTAAATTCAATTGTTTTAGAAGCTGATTTTGAAAAATTTAAGTTACTATCCTCAATTAATTTTCCAGAAGCATCAATTACTTTAACATTTACTTCTTCGATGTCATAGTTCTCCATTTGAATTGTAAACGAACCATAATTTGGATTTGGATAAAGGTTAAAACTCAATGGATCATAATCTTCATTAACCTTGTTTTTAACATTAATATTATCTATAAATAGGTTATTTCCATAGTTGCTTTTATTATTAAAATTAAAAGCTATGCTAACAATTTTACCTTTTTGATTGTAAAGAGAAATTGATTCTCTTCTCCAATCTCCAGATTCGTTAGGTGCCCAATTAGATTTTGAAGATGACGAAGTTTCCAAATTAGAACCAGCTTTAAAGTATATAGTGTCGTAGAAACTCTGTCCACAATCATCGGAAATTTCTATTATTAATTCATCATTGTATTCATTAAAATTAGAGTATGCAACATCAAAAAATAAGTAAGGATTTGAAAGATTATTAGCTATATTAATTGGGAATGAAATTAATCTATTATTATCTACGTTGTTATTCATTGAGTTACTGATTATCATAACATTGCTTTGAAGGCCATTATTTCCGTTTACCAATGTATCTTTCCAATTCAATTGTTGTTCAATATTTTGAAGCTTCCATTCAGATGGCGGAAATGTATTTGATTCAAAATCTTCTAAAATTTCAATGTCTTTTTCATCTACAACTTTTATGTATTCTGTTTTAGTAATTGATTGTGAACCATAAATATTTGATGAAGTCAATGTAATATTATAAATCCCTATTTGATTAAAACTTATTGTTGGATTCTTAGAAAATGAGCTAGTACCGTTTAAAAAAGTTGGATTAGTTGGGGAAAAAATCCATTCCCAATTGGTTGGACAACCTGTAGATAAATCATTAATTTCAATACTTGAACCTACACACATGAAATCTGTATTAGATTCAAAGTCTGTTTTTATAGCGCAATTAGTAGTTTGTATATTTCCGTCGTAATATTGAGCTATAGCTCTTTTTCCCTTAAATCCTTTTTCTGAAATAGCTCTTACAGTATACCAAAAATCTTGAGTAGGAGTATTAACAGGAATATTATAAAACGTATTTATAGTTGAACCAATAGAATCCATATATTTTTCTCCTAGAAGTAAAACCTCATAGGAATCAGCCCCTGGAACACTATCCCAACTTATTGAAATATTACATAGACATACAGAATCAATCAAAATGTTTTTTGGATCGTCTATTATCGTGAACGGATAATCAGACTCATCAATAATATTTTCTCTACTCACTCTTATTTTACAGTTAGAAGTAACTATATCTGGAACATACCAATTTTTCATTCTCATTGAACCGCCAGCGCTACCAATATTTTTCCAAGTATTTCCACTATCTACAGAATATTCTATTTTAAAAAATCCATTATTACCAATTGCGTCCCAGTTAATATATTCCATTGTTTTTGGTGAAATACCTTCTCCTCCAATTGGATAAGTTATTGTTATTTCATCTTTTATGAATTCGTATAATAGAAAGTATTTTTGAGGGCCTAAGGGTATACTAAAGCCATTGACATTAGCTATATATGTCCCAGAAACAGGATTATACAATGTTACTTGTTCCATATTATTTAAATGATCTACACCATTAGTTGCAGGAGCACTTATCGAAGCAGCAGTTGCTGCTGGATTCAAAATCCAAGGAAGAAAGTTATTTGATCCATCTGAAATAGAAAGGTCTAAGTCATTAACTAATGCTTTAGATGCAGATGCACTACCTTCATAGTCTAACCAGTAAATCATTATTCTAGCCTCTTTAACTCCTTGAGGGATTTGAAATGCAAAAGATTGAGATTCTCCTTGAGAAATATTAGTATCTATGTAATTTTTGTCTTCTAAGGTTTTGACTGCTCTTAAAGCATTTACCCTTCCCCATCCAAAACTATAATCTGGACCTGGATTACCATAATCTTCAGCGGTATTTAACATACAAGCTTTAACTAGCGCTGAAGGAGGATCTTCATTGTTAATTTCTCTATAGGCCTGGTAAAGCTGAGCAAGTACTCCGGCAATACCAGGTGCAGCTGCAGATGTACCACTTCCTGCTCCGTAAGTATTGTTTGGATCTGTTGAAATTTGACCATTTCCATGTGCCGCTAAATCAGGTTTTATTCTTCCATCCGTTGCTGGGCCCCTACTACTGCTATTTACTAGTGTACCATTATAGTTTAAGTTTGCTGTAGCAATTACATTTTTTCCTTGCTTATGACCTCCTGTTATTGTTCCCCATCCTGATCCAGCACCATATCCGCAGTTTTGAGTTCCAGAGTTTCCGCAAGAAAAAACTTGAATTAGGGAGGGATTCAATCTTATTTCTTGGTCTACTTGTCTACATAAGGTGGTATATCCGTCATTACATCCGTTTCCGTAAGAAGAAGAAAAAATCATTACCCCACTGTCATTATGTAGTTGTACAGACCCAGGCAATGAAGAATTGTATTGACGAACATGTATCTTGGCCCCTTTAGCCATCCCTTCATATTGGGGGTTCAAATTACCCGCTCCAGCTAAAATTCCAGCCACCATATCTCCATGGTCACCAGTTAAATCGTTTTGCACTAAATTCTGCTCGGTTCTTCCTTGAAAATCAATATGTGGTCCTACAAAACCATCATCATTCAATCCAACGCTTACACCTTCTCCGTCGTAATGTCTTCCTTCGTTATAATGAGTATTAATGGCATTTGAACGAACTAAGCATCTCCCAAGGATATCTTCCGGTTTTGATGGTGGAGGTATCAGATCGACATAATTAACTGAAGGGTAATTAATTATATCCATTAAAATTAATTTAGGAACAGAAGTTCTAATAATCTTAACAACTTTATTCACATCTAGAATACGAGTATTTTTATTTCTTAAGTAATTTAATAAGTCTTCTATCTCAGCATCTTTCATTAACGTAATTGACACCTTAACATTATTACTGTCATTTGCCCAAATAGGTAAAGGAGATTCGAAAATACTTTGATGAAATTTAGCTGTTAAGGGAATTTTTTCAATATTATTAATTTCATACTCTAGCAGGTTACTTTTATCTAGATTAACAGGCAAAGAAACAACATAGGTGTTTTTAGGTAAATAGCTAATAAAATTTATATCTAGCTTCTTTAAATTATCTATAGTTTGTTGTTCTGGAATTTCTTTAAATCCCATTAGTCTATAATACCTATCATTTATGATTTCAGTATTTTTAATCTTTTGTTGGGTGAATTTTAAAGTGGAATTTGTTAAAGTTATTTGTCCCGATTCAAGTTGTAAAATCTGTGATTGAATACTTATATAGCTTAGAATTACTATTAGCAGGCTAATAGCTAGTTTTTTGATAGGAAAAAATTGTAAATTAAAACCTTTAATCATTTTTTTAAATATAAGCTAAAATACGACAATATTATTTTTTGTTTTATTTGAAGATTTTGAGTTATTCTATAATAATGAAAAGCTTATTTATATTTAAAAAAGTTCTCCTATTGGATTTCCTGTGCATGCATTTGGAAAAGCAGTTTTTAAAATAATTGAATACGTGGGTGCTATATCTGTTATTTTAATATTCCTAAATATTTGTTTGGACTTAATATTCATACCATAGAAAAATAAAGGTACATGGGCATCATAATTATAATGACTCCCGTGTGTTGTTCCAGATTTATTATACCAGCTTATATAACCAGGATTAAGAGTTATAAAAATATCACCAGATCTTTTTGGATAAATTCCATTAATTAACCTATGTGTTTTTATAGAATTTAACGAAATACCTAAAGTATTTATAGAATAAACATTATCTATAGGATCCTGTTTAAGTAACCATGTTTTTGATTGAAGAAATACTTCGTTGAAGGAGATTCCTAAAGAATCTATTTTTTGAAAATCGACATAAAATTGCATGTTGGAGTACCTTGCTATCACATCAGGAATCCCAAAGGTAACTTCTAGATATTCATTAAGTTCTTTAAACATATTCTGTGAAATAAAAACCCCACCTTTTAATCTGTTTTTTTCAAGTTCCTGTCCAGAAGTGGCAGCTCCATGATCTGATGTTAGGGATAGTACATATTTATCCTGACCTATTTTATCATTTAAAAAACTAATTAAATCTGAAATATTTTTGTCTAAATTTTGATACGTGCTTTTTACTTCTTCAGAGTCAGGACCATACTTATGCCCAACATAATCAGTCGCTGAAAAACATATTACCAATAAATCTGTATGATTATCTAATCCTAGATTCTCATTAATAATAAGCTCTTTTGAAAAGTCATAAGTATAGTCATTACCCTTGGGTATCGACCTAATATACGTTGGCCCTTTTTCAAGGTGCTTTTTATTTAAATCATAATTAAAAGTTTTTCCTTTCCAAAACCCAGATAAGTAAGACGAAACTGTATGATTTTTATGAAAATCAAACATCCATTCTGGGATTTTTTCTCTGTAAAAAGAACTCGTTATCCACTTAGATTCATCATTAAGCCAATAAGCTCCATCTGCTAGAGGACCAGTCGATAAAATTGCTCCCCTGTCTTTAATAGAAACTCCAAAGACTTTAGAAATTGAATCTTTTAACTTTAGCTGGTCTCCAATTGTGTTACTAAGTAATAATTCTGGTGACATTTGACCATTTCCTGGATTTGTTTTTTCATGTGGCTTTTTGCAAAGACAAACGGTCTGCGATTTCCAGTCACCTGAACAATATATAGGGCTAAAATCCTTTCTACTATACCAATTGTTACCAATTATTCCATGAACAGAGGGGGTTGTTCCCGTAAAAATACTTGCATGACCTGGGCCAGTATAAGTTGGAATATAATTATAATGTACATTTCTACAAAAAACACCATCATTAGCTAATTTCTTAAAGCCTGTTTCGCTAAAATATTCCCAAAATCGATCTACATACTCGTATTTCATTTGATCTACCACAATTGAGACCAAAATCCTCGGGGTTTGTTGAGAAATTGCAAATAAAGAGCAAAAGCTTAAAATAAAGGTTGTTAAATTTTTCATTTATAATTAACTTAATTTAAAAGTAGTTAATTAGCACATAACTAAATATTAACACAAGAATTAAAATTATGAAAATCACCATTATTTCTGGGAGTCACCGTCAAAATTCACAAAGTACTAAAATTGCCAAAGTTGTTGAAAGAGCTTTAGAGGCATTCCCAAAATGTGATGAGTATTATTTATTTGACCTAGCTAATAACCCGTTACCTCTTTGGGATGATGGGATATGGAACGGAGATGTTAAATGGGAAACCTTATTGGATCCCATTTCTGAGCAGCTAACAAGTAGTGATGCTTTTGTTGTAATCTCTCCAGAATGGCATGGGATGGTCCCTGCAGGATTGAAAAACTTTTTCTTAATGTGGGGTAAAGGCGAACTTGCCCACAAACCAGCATTAATAGTTACCGTTTCAAATGGAGATGGTGGCTCTTATCCAGTAGCTGAATTGCGTATGAGTAGTTATAAAAATAATCGTATTTGTTTTTTACCTGAGCATTTAATTATTCGAAACGTAGAATCAGTATTTAACGACAATGAGCAGGAAAATAGTCTAAGCGCAGAGCAATATTTTAAAGATCGATTGGATTATTGTCTGAAACTGTTACTAACATACGGTGAAGCCTTTAAGCAAATAAGAGATAGTGACACTATAAGTCTTGAGAAGTATAAAAGCGGAATGTAGCAAATAAAATATTTCGATTTCATTTGTGAATCTTAGTCCACATAGTTTCTCATTCGTCCAGAATTAATCCCCTTACGAAGAAGAATAAAAACAAATATTAGCATCGAATAAATGATAAAAAATGGTATAATATATTTTACCCATCCTACGCATAGCATGATGCTAATTATCAATAATTGAAATCCTAAACCAAAAGTAGAAACAGCAGTCATAAACCATTTTGGAAAGTGATCACTATCTTCAGCCTTCTTATCCATTTGATAAATCGCTTTATCAAACAAACTATAGCAAAGGTTATACATCCAAAACCATTGATTAACGTTTCGTTGTTTTTCACCTGGCATAGCAGTTGGGGCTTGGTGTTCAAAAACACGACTGGTTTTATCACCATTAAATTTATTACGAAAAATCACATAATAATAGTTGTATAAGGTTCCTTGAAGTTGCATTGAACAAAAAGCACAAAACATTAATAGCCAAGACCCCTCATTGATGAAACAAATTGTAATAAAAATGAAAAAGTTAAGAATGATGTCGGAAACAGAATCAAAATAGCGACCAATGTAAGAAGGAGTTTGTTTAACTCGTGCAAGTTCTCCATCTGCTGCATCAAGAATTGACTTAATAATGAGAAAAATTGCCGCCGACCAAAAATGTTTATTTAGTATGAAAGCAATAGCAATAGTTCCAGCAAGAATAAATACCATAGTAATATGTACAGGAGTGATAGCAGTTTTTTTTAAAGCGTTAGCTATCCAACGTGCGGGTGGACGGCCATAATCGGACAGATCTAAAAATTTATATTCCTTAGGTAGCTTAGACATATATTTAAATGTGTTTCCTAAAGTAATTTTGCAATATAGCTGTATAACCTAAAAAAGCTTGTTTAAATTATAAATTTAAAAAATTACTTGGAAGCTCTTTTTCGTTCGTTTTCTTTAAGTAAAACTTTTCTTAGTCTTATTTTATTTGGGGTAACTTCAACATACTCATCAGCCTGAATATATTCTAGTGCCTCTTCTAGTGAGAATCTAATTGCAGGTGCTATTTTTACTTTATCATCTGCTCCTGAGGATCTCATATTAGACATTTTTTTTGTCTTGGTAATATTAACTACTAAATCGTTTGAACGAGAATTTTCACCAATCACTTGACCTTCATAAATGTCTTCATTTGGATCGACAAAAAACTTTCCTCTTTCCTGTAAATTGTTCAAACTAAAAGGGATTGACTTCCCTTTTTCCATAGATATTAATGAGCCATTTTGTCTTTGAGGAATATCTCCTTTGTAGGGCTGGAAATCAATAAATCTGTGAGACATAATAGCTTCGCCTGCAGTTACAGTAAGCAAGTAATTTCTAAGCCCTATTATTCCCCTAGAAGGAATATTAAATTCAAGTAGCATCCTGTCTCCTTTAGGAACCATACTTAGCATTTCTCCTTTTTTAATCGCGACTACTTCTATTGCTTTTCCAGAATGTGTTTCTGGAATATCTATAGTAAGCTCTTCAATAGGTTCGCACTTAACTCCATCTATATCTTTAATAATAACTTGTGGTTGACCAACCTGAAGTTCGTAACCTTCTCGTCGCATTGTTTCAATTAAAACAGATAAATGAAGAACTCCTCTTCCAAAAACATTGAATGAATCTGATGAATCTGTAGATTCCAATTTTAAAGCCAAATTTCTTTCCAATTCTTTCTCTAATCTGTCTTTTAAATGTCTTGAAGTCACAAACTTTCCTTCCTGACCAAAAAATGGAGAATCATTAATTGTAAATAGCATTGACATTGTTGGCTCATCAATCTTTATAGTTGGCAAAGCCTCCGGAGATTCAATATCCGCAACAGTATCTCCAATTTCAAAATCTTCTAGTCCAACAATTGCGCATAAATCACCAGGTTGAACCTGATCAACTTTAACTTTGCCTAACCCTTCAAATAAATAAAGTTCTTTTATCCTACACTTTTTAATATCTCCGTCTCTTTTAACTAGTGATATTTGTTGATTTTGTTTTAGAGTTCCTCTTTGTAACCTCCCAATTGCTATTCTACCAATAAAAGTTGAAAAATCAAGAGATGTGATTAATAATTGAGTATTCCCATCTTGAACTTTTGGGGATGGAATATAATTTATAACAGCATCCAACAAAGGAAAAATATCATTATTTGGAGTTTTGTAATCAGTATCCATCCAGCCAAGCTTTGCAGATCCGTAAATAGTTGGGAAATTTAGTTGTTCTTCTGTAGCATCTAAATTGAACATTAAGTCAAATACCTTTTCTTGAACTTCATCGGGGTTACAGTTTTCTTTGTCTACTTTATTAATTACAACCAAAGGTTTTAAACCCAACTCAATTGCTTTTTGAAGTACAAATCTTGTTTGGGGCATTGGGCCTTCAAAAGCATCTACCAACAATAAAACGCCATCGGCCATATTTAAAACTCTTTCTACTTCCCCTCCAAAATCTGCATGGCCAGGTGTATCAATAATATTAATTTTATGTTCTTTGTATTGAACAGAAACATTTTTAGATAAAATTGTTATTCCTCTTTCTTTTTCTAAATCGTTATTGTCAAGAATTAATTCTTTTTGTTCTTTTCTCTCATCAATTGCGTTACAAGCGTAGATCATTTTATCTACCAATGTTGTTTTTCCGTGATCAACATGTGCAATGATGGCTATGTTTCTAATATTCATTGTTTTAAATAAGTTGCAAATGTATAATTCTTATTGAGTAATTAACATTTTTTTTAAATCGCATTATAATCTCTTCGATTATTAAATCAATTACGTAGAATTAATTCTCTAAATAGGATTCAAAAGAATATAGAAAAAATAAAAAATAGAAGAGGAGAAAAATGTAAAAAGCAAAAAAAATTATTCTGGGAATTCTTGAATAACACCGTTATTTTTTACCATAGCAAAGCCTATATTGCCCTTAAACTTAGCGGCTTCACATTTATAAGTTGAGAAATTAACTTCTCCGTTTCTTGTAGACTCGTGCATCATGTTTTCTAGCTGTTTGCAGCTCTTTTTAATATCTGAAACAATAATATCATAGTAACAAGTTATCTTTTTTTTATGCTTTCTTACAAATACAACATCACTTTGCTCAAAATAGAATTCATTTTTATTTAAAGTATACTCAGCCCAATCAGTAGCCTGGGTTTTGTCTTTGGATAATCCTTTTCCAAAATAAATCTTATTTGTTGTGGAGTTGCCTTCTAAGTATTTTTTTTCTTTTACTATATTCAAAAAAGAGTCTTTATCGTTTATAGTTAATATATCACTAAGAGTAAGTTGATTTTGTGCAGAAAGAACAATAGGAATTAAAAATAATATGGTAAATAACTTTTTCATTTTATACTTTTTTATAAATCTACAAAAACTAATAAACAATTAATAAAATTAAATTAATAAAAAGTTGGCTAAGTAAAATATAGTTAGACCCAGAAAAAAAGAATCCCCTAAGAAGCGCCAACCAAAGTCAATTACTGTCATTTTCCGTGGCCATTACTTTTTTTAAGCTCCATTAATGAATCATACAATTTCATAATTTTTAAAAGCTGAACTGTTGCATTGATTATAATGGTAAAAAAAGCAAAGAAAAACCTGAAATAATAATCTTAATTATAATCGTTACTTAAACATTAAAACGAATTATAAAAGTGGTTGTTAGGCTTTGATTTTTAAACAACGCCTTAGTAGAAATGTTTGATAAATAAAATACAGAGTAGATCAATTTAAAATCGTTCCAATCAGTGCTTTATTAAGCTACCATGGGTAATCTCGGATCCATCATTATAAAAATGCTTTCCAGATACTACATATCCATTTTCCATTTGTTGTTCAGACCATTTATGCCCACTTTTATACCATTCTGTTCTGAGGCCATGCATTTCTCCTTCTTTATATCTTACTTCTAGTTTAATATTCCCATTATGGTACCACTCCTTGACAAGACCTTCTAATTTGTTACTTTTGTAGTAGCCTTCTTTTAATAATTGACCTTTATCATCCCAGTACTTAAAAAGCCCTTCTTTTTGACCTTTTAGATAAGTGATTTCATCTTTAACATTGCCACTTCTAAACCATTCTTTATGTATCCCCTCTCTAAAACCGTCAAGGAAATTCCCGATTTCGCCGTAATCATTATATACAATGCCATTAATTTTATGCATTTCTTTTTTAAGAAACATAGTATCATGATCCATAGTTACTTGATTTTCTGCATATCTATCTTGAGCATTTGTGCTAATAAGCAAAACAAAAAATGAAATGAAAATAGAAATAAATAATCTCATAGTATATAAATTAAATAGAGCTTCAAATTAACAAATACTATTTAATTAATAAGCAATATTGAAAACAAATTACGTGTATTTAATTTAAATACTCTGATTAGCGATGTTATGTCCGTAAGACTTAATGGCTCTGTAAAAAAGAAACATTGCTATAATTAGTGACAAATGACTAAAATCATTTTTATCAAACCAGGGGTGAAAATTTATTTTTAAACCTAAAAATATTGCTGAGGGAAGTAGAATAAAGACACTATAGACCATGTATATAAAGTTTTTATCAATCTCCTTCTTAAACTTGTTTCCTAAGACTCCAAGAGAAAATATAAATCCTATAGCTGAGTTTGTTGCTGGAATTCTAACACCAATAGAGTGGTCTAAAGACATATCCATATAGTAAAAAATAATAGTTTCTAAAATTAGAGCTGCGACTAACTTTATAATACTAATTCTTAATAATAGGATTCTTAATTTAGAACTAATTAAGCTAATCATCGCTTTTTCTAAAAAGAAGATGCTTACAATACCCAAATACCAGGGGATATACTTACCATAGAAGCCCCAATAGTTAAACATTAAATGACCTATCCCACCCAAAAACATACATATCCCGAAAAACAAATAGAAATAGTTCCAGTTTTTAAAAAAATCTATATTAATATCTTGTTTTCTTGTTCTAGAAGCTAAAAATAAAGCTACTATTAGAATTAAACTATCACCAATAAAGGCATTTGGTTCAAGAAGGTCAACACCAAGTACCGAAAACTCTATTCTTTCAAAATCTTTTCCTATTAACAATTTTTAATTTTTTTTTAAACTTAATAATTTTTAATTATTATTTAAAGGAAGTAGATATAAAAAAAGACAGAAGTTAAATAATTCAACTTCTGCCATATATAATTAAGTTATTTGAAAGCTACTCTTTAATAATTCTAGTTGTATAAGAGTTTTTTCCAGCTGTTAGTTCTAGTATATAAACACCATCAGCAAATGATTTAAGGCTTACTTCTTTTTCATTGGTGGTGATTATCTTTCTTCCAA